>MDTB01136874.1_pt1 | contig 10412 bp, 9 predicted proteins | sample 811161 | NCBI WGS metagenome assembly MDTB01 (sample SAMN05326650, study PRJNA326480) | marine metagenome | isolation source: seawater | place: Mediterranean Sea | collected 2009
ACTTGATTTAATCTTCCAACCCACTCCACTGTATTGATCAACTGCCAGACAATTGTAAGGTTCACATCAATTTTCATTGAATTTTCGTCAATTTTTTTGATAGCAGTAATAACTGCGAAAAGATTAAAAAACGGTTACAACCAATAACGTGACTGTGCACAAATAAGGGATTATACAGCCCAAATCCAAAAAAAATTGTGTGTATAATCCTACATAAGTACGATGTACCATGACACCTGGTGGTTCACTTTACGTAAATTGTACTTAGCTTGCTTATCCATTAACAGGCGGCTATTCCATGTAAAGGTAGCAATTTTTGGCAAGCACTGCGTTTCATTGGCTGTAGCGTGCTTCAATTGGTTGAAATTTGATGAATTGTTTTAGCAGGCAAGTCGCAGATGTATCTACTATGGAGGCCATTTGAATGAATTTATTTACATCCTTGCGCCGTCTCATCTGTAAAAGCTTACCGCAAACCAACTCTGTGTTATTGGGATCAATTATTTGCCGCCAAGCTAAGCTTTCATTATTGAGATGATTTTTCACTATTTTAGTTATCCTCTTTACTCTGGAAGGATGTTGTTTTAAGTAGAAACTTATTCTTTTAAGAGCTCTAAAAGCAGAGTAGATCTTGGGTGGATCAATAAACAAAATTATATCTGCGCGCTCTATTGGCAAAAAACCAATTTCAGGACACCTTCCTTCAAATATCCAATCTGATTGATCCAAAGCTGTGCGAACAATTGCTTTCCGCTCACGAAAGTCCCCAGTTTGTTGGCGAATATTGTCCATTGATATAATAGTAGTATCTAATGCTTCTGCAATAATCCTGGCAGTAAAACTTTTACCCGCTTGACTTGGGCCAGTTATAAATAATTTCATGCCTATAATATCCCTCTGTTGGATAAGGCTACTTGGTAAAGCTAAATTATATATCGATCAAACTAATTTTATTGATTAGGAAAAAAATATCCCTTAATCTTATTTTATAGCTTTATGAGAACTCAGGTTCGGCTTCCAAAACATTGAAGTGCATCTGATTTTGTCGTTGCACTCAGTCTGCATTGGCCTTAAAAGATTACAGTGCATAAAAGTTCTCTTTATGCACTCAGATTTCAAAAGGGACTATAAAATTGAAAAATTTGAATTGCTAATATTTAGTTGCTGCACAATTTAGGTTTGTCTTAATGATCCATTACTAAGCCAATTTAATTTTTTATCTAAGGGAAAATTATATGTATCGGCCAGAGAAAATGTTGAAGAAAAGGTTTTACGTAGACAGAAAAAATGACTTTGGTTTCAGACTTATTCCCAAAACAGCCAGCACCAGTCTATTGAAGTTATTTTTTTTTATTAGAGAAGGTCGTCCTCATCGAGGTGCTTTAATCGAGCATGTGCAATTACATAAGTGGGGTACCATCCATAATGGAATGCACCAGGATGTAAGTAATCGCTTTATCTTACTGAGAGACCCTGTAAAAAGATTTCTGTCTGGTTACTCGCACCAAGTCCAAAGAAGAGACGTACTAGGTAAAAAAAAAATATATGAAATCATTGGCAAACCAACTCATGACACCTTCAACTTAGATACAGAAAAAACAATAAGCTCAAAAGCTTTTGGTACTAGAGAAATTCGTGAACTTCGTCAAAAACTTAGATATAAAATAAATAAATTTAGATTACGCAAATTATTAAATGATCTTGAAAGTAACGGTTTTTCACCTTTGCTAAATAGATTTATCTCTAATTTCGAACTATACTGCAAAAAGCAACCCATTGCACACCACTGCCTACCGCTTACACGTTATCTTAACGAAGAAACGTTTAATGCGTATACTAATTTTTACAAGTTCGAAAAATTAAATGAACTTGAGAATGATCTTTCGAAAATATTTCAACGAAACATAAAACTAAATCACGAGCAGACTGGGGCAAAAAAGAGTTCTTTGATGCACCTGAGTGAGAAAATGCTGTTGCAATTATTTGAAATATTTAAAGATGATTATGTTTTGCTGAATAGCTTCTATACACAAGAAAGTATTTATGATGAGTGGAAAAAATCACAGGCACAACTTCAGAAAGATGCGTAGAGTAATCATTCATCTTGGGTTCCATAAAACGGCTTCAACACATTTTCAAAGCATGATAAAACACTTGTCTGCCAATAATAAAAAAGCAATCAATTACATGTCTCCAGCAGAAATTCGGGGTAAAACCTTTATTGAAAATATTAACAATAAAAATTTGTCTGGTTTTTTGAACAAAATCAAGAAAGATGATAGAAATGTATTTATTTCTGATGAAAACCTATCGGGCCATACTGCGGACATTTTTCACGAAGACCGATTATATGAGAATATTACTCGACGGCTCAAATTTCTTAAAATATGTTTTGATAAAAATGATGATATTGAAATACGTATTTTTATAAGGAATATGGCGACCTTTCTGCCATCAATTTATTGCGAAGCGCTATTGTGGACAAAATTCAGGCCATTTTCATCTGTGTACCAAAATAACTTTTACCAATCCTGGATACCTGTAATTAAGGATTTAAAAGATTTCTGGCCAGAAGCTAAGATCACTATTGCTAAATACGAAGAATACCAAAATGTAGTGACAGCTATGATGGAGCCTCTTGTATTGAGTGAAGACTACAAAACCTCAAAAATATACCAAAGGATTCGTGAACGGCCATCTCAGAGAACTATTTCTTCATACATGTCCATTATGTCCAAAATTCCTCAACAACTACATCCAGTTTTATTAAAATTTCCTTTACTTAAAACTCTCAAGAAAATTAACCGACTCCACTCTGATAGTTTTCAGCCCTTTAATTTAAGCACGATAGAGACTCTAGATAAAATCTATATAAATGACTGGAAAGTAATTAGGAATACTTCTGGGATCTTAACTCATGAGTAGTCGTAATCCTCTCGTATCAGTCATAGTACCTGTTTTCGAAACTAATCCTGTTTATCTTGAAAAGTGTTTAACGTCAGTATTGAGTCAAGACTTTTCACGTTATGAAATAATCGTTGTAGACGATGGGTCTTCTGAAGAGTACAAAGAGGCTAAGACTTTCAGCTCTTTCAAAGATAATTCAAGGCTAAAGATTATAACCCATGAAAATAACATGGGACTTTCAAGTGCGCGGAACACTGGAATTAAGCATGCTACTGGAGAATATATTTTAACTATTGATAGTGATGACTTTTGGACAAGTAAAAATGTTATCTCCAAGCTCTATAAAATAGCAATAGTTGATGATTGTGATATTTTGCGATTTAACGGTGCGTACTTTAGAGATGGAACTTATGGTCAAAGTATAGTACCCGAATTGTCTGTTATAAATGGTTCAATATTTAATTGCTCAGATTTAAGAGTATACAGATCAACTTTTCTATATTTTATAAAAAAAGATTTTTTGACCCTAAATTGCATTAACTTTAATGAGAATATTTCTGTTGGCGAAGACGTATATTTTACGTCTAAAATTTTGGGTTTAAGTGAAAAGATTTCAAGTATATCTGATTGTTTTTATGCCTACAGGATAAATGATAAAGGAATGATGCAATCAAAATGGAAAATATCGGATTTCCTATCTGAGATTAATGCTTCTTATCATGTTTTAAAAAATATTTCCTCATCCACTGAAAGTATTTTTATTTATATGAACTTCAGCTTAAGAAGAATATTTCGATTAATGCTACGAGCTCAATTAGAATTAAGAAACAAAGATCGTACGAGATTAATTTCTGAATACAACAAATATTACAAGCATAATATTTCCATTTGCAAAACCCATGATAGATTTTTTCAATCTTTCAAAATTCTTATTCAGTATTATATTTTTCAAATACACATTATGTTAACTTATTTGCTTACTCCATTTCCGTCAGTTGGACGCATATTAAAAAAAATTCTTATTTACTCCAAAATACAGTTACGGCTATTGAAAAGGATAAAGTTATTTTTTGTTTCACTGAGGAAAATAACTAGACAAGTTGAGCACTTCGGAAAAAATAAAAAATATTTATCACAGACCAATATTGAGGGTTATGATTCATACCAGCTTGATTTTGCAAATGATAAGCAGAAGAGCTCGGGTTTGTCGGGTTTGATGCGAGTGAAAAATGAAAAACAATATATTTCTCGATCTATATTATCCATTCTCCCGGTAGTAGATGAGTTAGTGATTGTTGATAATAATAGTGACGATGGAACCGTTGAAATCATTCAAGAAATAATTACGACCCATAGGGAAGGTAAAAAAATTGAATTTTTTTCATATCCGTTTACCATTTCAGCTTGTGGAAGACAGCATAATGACACACCGGAAGACTCCATACACAGCTTGGCCTATTTTAATAATTGGGCTTTACAAAAATGCTCAAGAAAAACCATTTTAAAGTGGGATGGTGATATGATATTTCCAAAAGAAGAGGTGATGATTAGCCACTTAAAAAAATTGTCTATGAAAGTTTCTCGTGGCTACCCTTTGGTTGCAGGTTGGTTAGATTCTCAAATCATTTTTGCTAAAGGAAAAGAATTATTCACCTCTCACTCAGCTAAATTTGGCGAGGTTCGTCTGTTTAAAAATAGTAAATATGTTTTTTTTAGAAAGGGAATAAATTACGAAATACTTACTTTTGGACTTCCCGCTAGGATAGTAAAAAATAATTCTATAAGACCTTATGAAGTGAAAGATTTATCAATATCAGAATTCAATCATTGGAGCGAAATGAGTTTTTCAGATCCAAGAAAAATAATGGAATATCGTTTCTTTCGAGCACTCAACTTGGGTTTAACCTATCCAGGAGCTGATTTACAAATAGCTTCTAAAGATATCTTAAATGATCAATTTGATGAATCTGGCATCTAAGAAATTTATCTAAAAATAATTCTTTTTTTAAATCCTCAGAAACCAGATGGTACACCTCAATTATTGCAAATAGCATATTTCAATTAAATTAGTTAATTGAAGCTTCAATCATAGATCAGATGCTGTTTTTTCATGGGGTATGTCTTTGTAACTTAAGTAATGTATTTGTGTAGTTAAAAAGCACCAGATCGTAATTTTAAGTTACCGTATGGAAACGATCATAAGAATTATGGCCAAAAGTAAAACTTTTTTCTGGATGCTTTTTAAATCATGTATTAGCAATTATCATAATGCTAAAGCTTTAGTTTACTCTGTGAACTCTAGCATCTAATAATAAGAGAGCTGTTGATAAAAAATTGCACTTATTTTGAAGTAATTAAGCCAAGTTGCAATCATATTAGTTAGTGATTAGAAGACTAATTAATTTACGCAATAATGTTCCGAAAAACTAGGACAAAAAATGAAAATATTAGTTACAGGCGGAGCAGGATATATTGGTAGCCATGTAGCATTGGCTTTAATAGACAAAAATTTTGACGTTATTGTTTTAGATAATTTATCCACAGGCTTCAAAGAATTAATTCATAAAAAAGCTAAATTCATTGAAGGTGACTATGCTAACTTAGATTTACTAACTCAAATTTTTGATAATAATGAATTTAGTGCTGTAATGCATTGTGCAGGTGATATCAAAGTTGAAGAGAGTGTTAAAGATCCTCATAAATATTATTATAATAATACATTTAAAACCCTTCAATTTGTAAATTTTATTTCTCAAACTAGTGTAAAAAATATCATTTTTTCTTCAACGGCACTTGTGTACGACATAAACAATGGAGGGCTCGTAACTGAATCATCAAACTTAGAGCCAGTTAACCCATATGGATCATCTAAGTTGATGAGTGAACGCATTCTTCAAGACATAGCAAAAGTTTCTGAATTAAAATATTTTATATTGCGATATTTTAATGTAGCGGGTTCTGATTTATTAAATAGGTCAGGACAAATGAATGAAAATACTACCCATTTAATAAAAGCCTGTGTTGAGTGTGCTTTAAATAAAAGAAAAAAAATAGAAATATATGGTAATCAATATCAAACGAAAGATGGAACATGTGTAAGAGATTATATTCATATAGAAGATTTAGTTTCAGGACATTTAATTGCGCTGGAGCATTTAGTAAATAATGGGAACTCAGATATTTGTAATTTAGGTTACGGGATAGGGCACAGTGTTCTCGAAATTGTTGATAAAACAAGAAAATTATCGGGAAATAATTTTAGTGTTAAATTTACTCAGTCACGGGATGGTGATCCTCCAATTTTAATATCAAACTCAACTAAAATGAAGGAGCTATATAATTGGAGAACTGACTATAATAGTATTGAAAAAATAATAAATTCAGCATTGCTATGGGAAAAAAAAATAACAAAATTTTATAATTAACTTAAAAATTTATTTGTCAAATGGTTCTACATTACATTTCTTTTTTTTTTTTGTAATTTTTATCCTAGGAGCCTTTTGATCCAGAGCTTACCTTTGCTTATCGTGGAATCTTGTGTACCCAACCTCAGAGTCATTTGATAAGTATGTGTAAAGTGACTTTCGGTCAGAAAAAATGAGTTTATTGTACCTTATCGAATTATCAGAAGCTCTAGATTAAGAATTTGTCTTAAAATAGGGTCACCTCTTACAAGGTGTGAAGTATCTTTTTCAAAACGAGCTAAACGTATACCTACATTTCTTGGGTCTGCTTTATCTCTTTTAAAATCAGCGATGGCTCAAAATATTGCTTCTTGAATTTTTTTGAATATTTTTTTTATCACAGGGACTGATACACTATTTCCACACATCTTATATATTTGAGAATTAGTAATTTCAGGTGGAAATGAATAGTTTTCGGGAAATCCCTGAACTCTGAGGCATTCTCTGGGTGTAAGTTGTCTTACTTTATTATTTATAAGGTAAGCACCGGTTTTGCCCGCTATTCCTCCACCGTAAGCTGATAAGGTTATAGAGTGACCTTTAGGACTATATATCCTTTCTCCTTGTCCACCCTTACTTATAGTTCCGACTCTTATAGGTCTCAGGTATTTCTTTTTGGATAATAGATCTGACTCAGAAAATATACTATTATCTTTAAATTCGATATCTTCTCTCTCAACAAAGAAGTGTTTTGGGACATTCGTCTCTAATATATCATTTAGGAACACTTCCTCGTAGGTAGGGTCAGGAAACTCAAAAACTTTTGATTTGTGAGACTTTTTTAAACCTATTATAAATATTCTTTGTCTATTTTGAGGTACTCCGTAATGACTTGAATTAAGAACTTTGTGAAAAATATTATACCCTAATTCATACAGTACGTTTTGAATGATATGAAGAGTTCTACCTTCATCGTGCCGACCCAAATTTCTTACATTTTCTAAGAGTATTACTTTTGGTTTCTTTTTTTTTACAATTCTAGCAATATCAAAAAATAAGGTTCCTCTTACATCTTTGAAACCACCCTGCTTTCCAGAAATACTGAAAGCTTGGCATGGAAATCCTCCACAAAGGATATCATGATTGGGAATTCTTGAAATGTCTACTTTGGTTATATCTCCTTCGGGAAGTTCTCCAAAATTATGCTCATATGTAAGTTGTGCATATTTATCCCATTCAGATGAATATATACATTTGAAATCGCTATTTTCCAAAGCAATTCGGAAACCTCCGATACCAGCAAACAAGTCAATAAATTTCATAACTTCCTCATGATGCGTATATTACATGTTAACTTGCGTTTGACAATATTTTGTATCTTAGAAAACAGGTTAGTTGTCATATAATTCGTAAACTAACTACAAGTTTGAAGATGATAACCATGCCATCTCTGAGCCATATCAAGAGTCGCTGAGGAGTCATAGGTTGGTTGTTCAACACCCATTATAATTCTTATCAACGCACTCTCAAGCTAACTCTTGTGCCTTCTTTATTTTGAGATGGGGTCATTTTTTTGCTACTATATCTCTACCTTTTCACAGGCATGACTCTTGAAACATCCGTAATCAATCTTACATGGCATGGATGAAAACATTTTATTTTACAATCAATTACTTCATCATGCCGTTCACCACGCCTCTATTCCATACACAAGTTCCAGAAGTAAATCTAAGCCTGTGAGAGTTAAATTAGAAGAGCGTCCTCATAATTGTGGAATGAGAACAGAGAATTAGTGTATCAAAACTCTTTTTTCCCCAATCTATCTTCCATTTACTATCTTTAGCTGGATATTCACGTATTATAGTTTCTGAAGCTCTATAAGCTGTAACAAGTTGTTGTATTTCATTTGTAATCTCTTTACCGGATTAATTAATCAATTATTTCAATATGACATCTGTTTTTAGTTGTTCATAAAAAATATTCAAAATCCAAGCAAGTGGCTTATCTTCATTTTCTTGCTGATAGCATGTATCCAGTACAAAATAGAGCAGTTCGAATGAATCTACATCAGCTTTAACCTCACCTTTTTCAAACCACTCTTTGCCAGTTCTGAAACCTTGAAAGTAATTAATCAACTGCGGTTCAAAACCGTCTGCACCATTCTGCTCAACAAATATTGTAGCTTCTTTGCATGTTATGTTCCCAATACCAGACGCAACGTAACTCCAACTCTGAACAGGAATGAGCAGAGATAGCAGTGTAGCAAGTATTAGAGCGAAATGTTGCATCTGAACATCTTACATTAGAATTTGAGTTAATCAATAAGGAGTAGGATTTGGTATGCATTACACGGAACCTAACACCATCTTTGCAAAATACATGATTTTTGGCAACTTGATTTTGATGAAGCACTTACTTAAATATATTTGGGCTGTGATTGCACTTTATTGCTTAGTGTGAGTGTTAGTTGGGGCCTGACTAAATCAGCGATTTGTAGTAACGCTTCTACCTATGAAATGGCCAAGCCAAATAAAATGTGGTCACGAACAGGGTTTAGCAAACCTTATGTCAGAATGGCAAGGGAAAAGGGTTATAATTGTGGAGTAGAGTTGTTTGTTAAAGAAGAACGTTAAAATTTAGTAGAAATATGACAGAGAGAATTTGAAGAATGAGAAAGAATTACCACTAAAGGACGACTATTAAAAATCCTTTCTCCCTAGAAAAGGCAATCTAGTACAACTGTTGCTAGCTATTTTATCCATAATAAGAAAATATTTTATTGTGAGGTAATGCATTCTCCAACCGCTCCAGAAATTGAAGCTGAGATAGGTAATGTAGTTGCCTTTTGTAAGGATTAGTATCTATTTTCTCTGTCCGACATTGGAAGCTGGTATCAATCGTATCAACACAGTCATGTCGATAGAGCTTGTTATACATGATATGTAGAAAGTGAGTCGGCATTGTGATGGCAAGCCAGATTGAATTATCTGTATGCGTAATGGTTGTACCATACAATTATGCAGTACGACAAACAATGTCGAACACATATCGTGTTTACAGATACAATTTAAAATCACCTTCTCCTATAGTAATAATGTGTAAACTATTTTGGATGAGATAATAGCTTAGGTTTATTGATATAATGACCACTTAATAATTTTTTCATAAAAATGGGTAGTAATGGAAATGATATCAATCAAAAAGTTTATCATAGAAGAAATCTCTTCTATAAAACTGACAAATATAAATTTCTATTAGCTTGACCAAAGTTTTATTTGTATTTAATTATACATGATTTTCAAATAATTAACAGCTCAGTTATTATTAGGAGACAAGAATGGCCCCGAAACTCATATCAACTAACATTATTGAGTACCAATCTAAAGAGCATATGGAATTATCAATTTATCGAACAGAAAATGCCTTGAAAGCAACCATAGATAAAATGAAAAAACATGGGTTGCATCGTTTGACTGTCAGTCAGATATGGAACAAAGCATCTTCCTGTAAATTGTCTTTTACTTGGGAGTACATAGATGAGAAGGCATTTATTAAATGCCAAGAAATATTAAACCAGAAATTAGCTGAAATGGACAGGTTGCCAGTGAAACTTTCAACGCATCGTGGGGTCATCTTGTTTGATTTTAATTAAGTGGCTTAGTTCTCTTAGTGAGGTCAAGAAGGAATTATTTTACAAATTACTTTTATAATAACTTTTAACCCTGAAATGTGTTTTCAGTTTTAGTTAAATTTAATGTTACCTTGAGCGCTCTATAATTTTATATCCAATTATTGCCCCAAATGCGCCAAGCAATAATAGACCCCAAGAAATCTCTTCACTTAGTGCTCCGTAAAGGATGAGTAGGCTACCCCCAACTGATAAAGATACTCCAATCCACCACATATTTATAAAAGCCATTCAAATTTGTACATCAAGCACCAATTAAATATCATTCATCATTTCTCTTTTTAACACCCAATCTAAAACTATCTTTGCAAAACGCATGCTTCGTGTAAATTGGTTTTAACCGAGAAATTATAGTTGAAGAGGGTTTTATGGCTAAATCAAATCTGATGGTTGATAATGACAGAACAAGAGTA
>MDTB01023650.1_pt1 | contig 10411 bp, 13 predicted proteins | sample 811161 | NCBI WGS metagenome assembly MDTB01 (sample SAMN05326650, study PRJNA326480) | marine metagenome | isolation source: seawater | place: Mediterranean Sea | collected 2009
GTTTGAACTAGAACTAATCAGTAATTCTTTATTCATTGTTATTAATTTTATGCATTATATGCTATTTATTTACGAAAATTCATTTGTTATAAAAGCTTTTATTATAACGATAATAATGAATTAATTTCAAAGAACTTAAGTTGAATAACTAAATAAACTAGTCTTTTTTCTTATGACGATTTGCTCTACGTCTTTTTTTTCTTTTATGAGTTGCTACTTTATGTCTTTTACGTTTTTTTCCGCTAGGCATAAATTTTTATTTAATTAATTTTAAATTATTCTTAACTGCTTCAATAAAGAATTTAGATGGTTTAAAGGCTGGAATATTATGTGCAGGAATTTTGATGGTTGTATTCTTCTGGATGTTTCTAGCGGTTTTTTCTGCTCTTTTTTTTACGATAAAACTACCAAAACCTCTGAGATATACATTTTCACCGTTTTCTAATGATGAAGTAATTTCGTCCATTAAAGATTCAACTGTAAGTTGAACATCCACTTTTTCAATACCTAATTTGCTTGAAATGTTTGTAACTAAATCTGCCTTTGTCATGTATCTTTCTAATTTATCATTATATATTCAACAATGCCTGCAAATATATGTATTTTTATATTCATTTAAACATGATTACACTTTAATTTTTATCAAATATTTAAGAACATAACAGATAAAATAATATGAATTTTAGTACCTTAATTTTAGAATGGTATGATAAAAATAAAAGGGATCTTCCATGGAGAAAATCAAAAGATCCATATAAAATCTGGATCTCTGAGATAATTTTACAACAAACTAAAATTTCACAAGGAACTAAGTATTATTTAAATTTTTTAAAAAAATTCCCAGATTTAAAATCTTTAGCCAATTCTGATGAAAATGAAGTTTTATTGTCCTGGCAAGGTTTAGGCTATTACTCAAGGGCTAGAAACCTACACAAAAGCGCTAAAAAAATATATTTTGAATTAGACAATGTTTTCCCAAAAAAATATGACTCATTGCTAAAATTAAAAGGAATTGGAGATTATACTGCAAGTGCAATATCATCAATTTGCTTTAACGAGGAAAATGCAGTTTTAGATGGAAATGTATACAGAATACTCGCCAGATATTTTTTAATTGATAAACCCATAAATGTATCTTCATCAAAAAAATATTTTAGAGAAATTGCACAAGATTTGATTCCAAAAAAAAGATGTGGAGATTACAATCAAGCAATAATGGATTATAGTTCAATGATTTGTAAGCCCGTAAATCCTAAATGCGATATTTGTATTTTTTCACAAAGTTGTAGAGCAAATTTACTTTCTAGAGCGATCGATTATCCCAAAAAATTAGCAAAAAATAAAAGTAGATTTGTGTATTTTGATTATGTTATTTTTAATCAAGGAAGTAAGAACTTAATTCAAAAAATTAACTCTGGATTGTGGCTTAATATGTACCAGTTTCCTGATTTTCAATCGGATTCAAGTATTAGCTTGATTGATTTAAAGAAAATGATTTACGAAAAATTTAAAATTTCAGTGAATAATATTGAATTAATTAATGCAAACCATATAAAACATAAGCTCACCCACCTACAAATTCAATCAAGATTTTGGAAAATTTCAGATGCACCAAAAATTAAAGGAGGTTTATATGTAGATAATTTTGAAAAATATCCAATGTCTAGATTGATGCATAAATTTTTTGAAAAATATAATACTAAATCAAGTTTAATTTAGCTTTAAATGTTAAATTTAAATAAATTAAAAATATTATGTCGGGAACGTTAAATAAGGTAATGCTAATTGGTCATCTAGGAGATGATGTTAAGATTCATAGATTTGAAGATGGTGGTTGTATCGGGAGGTTTCCTCTAGCAACTAATGAGACTTATTTAAATAAGCAAACAAATGAGAAGGTTTCCAATACAGAGTGGCATAATATAGTGCTCAGAAATAAGGCTGCTGAAATTTGTGACAAATATTTATCAAAGGGCGACAAAGTATATATAGAGGGAAGAATTAAGACAAGGAAATGGCAAGATGATAAGGGAAATGATCGGTATACTACTGAAATTAATTGTACTGAATTTACATTTTTATCAAACAAAAATGAGGATGTTGTAAACTCTAATGAAAATGAAAATCAGAAGCCAGAAATTCAGCAACAAAAAGCAGGTATTGTTGACATGGACGATGATCTTCCTTTTTAGTCCAGTCGATTAAAGCTCTTGAAATCCTCAAATAAAATATTAGTTCTGCTTTGTCTTTTATTATTTCATTTTTCTTGTGATGAAACAAACTACCTGCCTAGGGAAAAAGCCTTTTTAAGATTAGAATTTGAAAAACCAATTTATGATACCTTTTACAGTAAGGCTTCAAATTTAAATTTCATTTATAATAATGCCTATTCGTCTTTGGAAATAATTTCAGATGAGAAAATAGTTTTGAGATACAAAGACATTAAAATTGATATAGTGTTGAGTGATGTTGAATTAGACAATACATCCTCTTTTGAACAGAGCATACAAAATTTTTACATGTTCTTAGAGCCCCACAGAAAAAAATCTAACCAAATAAGCGCTAAGGAATTTACATCTGCAGATAACAAGAAATTTGCTAAGGTTTTTGAAATGCGTGGTCCCATTGCATCTCCATTGCAATTCTATGTAACTGACAGTATCAATAATTTTTTATTTGGTTCTATGAATTTAATGGAAAAGTATGATTATGACTCTATTTATCCATCTGTTATGTATGTTAAAAATGATATCTTTTCAATTATTGAATCTGTAAATTGGAAGAAGTAAATGAAACTGAATAAGTGGTTTTATTTAGCAGCACTTTCATTTATTTGGGGAAGTTCCTTCATATTAATAAAAAAAGGGTTAGTTGGATTGACAGCAATTGAGTTAGGCTCAATTAGAATCATTGTTTCAGCCATAGTATTAATACCTTTTACTTTTAATAGATTAAAAGAAATCTCTTCCATACAATGGAAATGGATAATTATTTCTGCTTTTGTCGGGAGTTTTTTTCCAGCTTTTTTATTTGCTTTTGCAGAGCAAGAAATTGATAGTTCAGTGGCTTCAATATTGAATTCAATTGTTCCACTTAATACAATTATTATTGGTCTAGTATTATTTGGAATTAAATCGACAAAAAGACAAATTATTGGAGTTTTACTAGGATTTTTTGGTGCCTATCAACTCATAATTTCTGGAATGAATTTAAACCCCGATCAAAATTATTTTTATTCAGGACTTGTAATCATTTGCTCTTTCCTATATGCTTTTAATGTTAATATAATAAAAAAGTACTTACAAGAATTATCAGCGGTTGCAATTGCAACAGGGCATTTTACAGTGATATTGATTCCTTCAATTATAGTCCTTTTAATTTCAGATTTTAATTTTGAAAGACTTCAAAGTACAGAGACTCAGACATCTTTTTTTTATGTGATAGTATTAGCAATTTTTGGAACTACACTAGCAAAAATTCTGTTTAATAAGCTCATAAATATATCTAGTGCAGTTTTTGCTTCTTCCGTAACCTATTCCATGCTAATAGTATCCATATTTTGGGGTGTTATGGATGGGGAAAATTTTAGTTTCAACCAATTATTTGCTACTGTAATAATAGTTTTAGGAATTCTGCTTACTAACAAAAAATCTAAAAATTAGAGTCTTTAAGATCTTTATTCAGTTCTAAACTAGTAGTTGAAAACTCAAGTTTTTGTGCAGGTAATTCCATATAAAAAGGAAACTTCACATTATCTACTTCCTTGTAGTCACCATAGTTTGTAGTAACAACATTATTATTATCGTCCGTTTCTTCTTGACTAACTAGAAATCCTGTCTCGATACTGTAATATCTATGTGAAACTTTTCCATCAACTGTTACCTTAACTTTGTAAGCATCCTCATAATTCACCGAGTTTATACTCACTAGTTCTAGCTGATCTTCGCTATAGTAAAGTTCATCGAATAGTCCTTTCTTCACTTTATCCTTATTAATTTGATCTTCCTCAAAATCAACCTTTTGACCTTGCATTTCATTAAATCCTCTAATCCCGTCAAATTTGATTTTTGACAAGGTAATGTTCTGTCCACCCATATTTGCTTTAATTTCAAATGAATACTTATTTGGGAATTTTCTCATACTTGTAGCAGTAGGTTTGAATGGAGCACCCGGGATTGTTACTTCTGCTTTCATCACAATAGTTTTCACTAATTCCAGCTTCTCTTTTCCTCCAATACTTTCAATGTATGAGTTAATTACATCATTGGCAGTTAATCCGTCAGGAATTGCTTTGTTAAAAATGGGTTTGGCTATAGGGTTAGCATACTCATCATAATATTTAATTGGGAATCCAACTTCTTCTAAGTTTGCCACAACATCACTTCCCTTTCCAACAACAATTATTCTAGAATTTCCAATTTTTAAATATTTATTTGCAACTCTTTTTACATCAGATTCGCTCACAGAATTGATATTTTCTAAATAATTTTCATAAAAATCATCAGGAAGGTTATTCAATTTAATATTTAGTGCGTATCCGGCAATAGTTTGTGGGCTTTCCGATCTTCTAATAAAACTACCTACATACTTAGCTTTAGCATTTTTAAGTAATTCTGGGTCTACTTTCTCCAAACGAATTCTAGAGATTTCCTTGATAATTTCTGAAACTGCACTATCTGTCACCATATTCCTTACTTTAGCACCAGCGTTAAATCTTGAAACACCATACCTGCTAGATCCAAGACTAGAATAAGCTCCATAGGTGTATCCTTTATCTTCTCTCAAGTTCTTAAATAAGTATCCTGATCCACCGCCACCTAAAATATCATTTGTCATTAAGGCAATGAAATAATCTTCATCAGTCATTTTTAAGTCTACATTGTTAGTAACAGTAATGCTTGATTGCGTTGCTGTTGGTAAATCAACAAAGTTTATTTCTGTCAGGGCAACATTATCAGTTAATACAGGAGCTGGGTTTTCAATAACTTTACCCTTTGACCATGATCCAAACTTGTTAGCCAAAAGTTTTTTTGTGTCCTTATAATTTACATCTCCAATTACAACTATATATACATTGTTAGGAATTGAGTAGTTATTATGATATTCAAGAACATCATCAAAATTCACTCTATTTACGCTTTCTTCAGTAATAAATTCTCCATAAACATGGTCTTTTCCATAAGAAAGTGCACCACTTACTCGACCAGAGATTGCATCAATAGATTTCTTATCCGCTTTGAGACTTTCAATCAATTTTTCTTTTTCTTTTTCAAACTCTTCTTCTGTTAATAAAGGATTTATTAGGGCATCTGAAAGAAGCTCAACCACTCTTTCATTATTTTTTGTTAATGTGAAAGCTGAGGCAGATCCAAATCCAACATTTACGGACGCGCCAAGGAAATCAACTTCTTCATTGAAGTCATCCTTTGAAATAGATGTTGTTCCATTACCAAGCATAGAGCTTAATAAGGAAATAACTCCTGCTTTTTCGCCTTCAAAAATTGGTTTTCTGTCAAACCTAACAAGATAATTAACTCTTGGAAGTTTGTTGTTCTCAACAAAGAGAACTTTGATGCCATTTTTTAATTTAAATTCTTTTGGCTTATCCAATTTAATTTTTGGAGTAGGCCCTCCTTTTGGCATAATGGATCTGTCTAGTTGCGCATGTATGCCTAAACAAAAGAATAATAAAACAAAACTAAGAATGAATTTTTTCATTTTTTAAAATTTTAATTTGCTGAGCCGACTAGATATTCTATTTCAACTCTTTGGTTAGTACTCAAATATTTTCTTGCAACCTCACGAATTTCTTCTCTATCAATTGACCTATATATATCAATGTATTTATTGATTAAATTCACATCATCGTGAAGTAAGTAATACTTAGCTAAAGAATTTGCAATTCCTTCAACGCTAGAGTTTGAATTCACAAACTGCGCTTCAAACTGATTCAATAATTTTTGATAATCTCTTTCAGAAATAAGTTCATTTTGAACTTTAACAATTTCCTCATCAATCTCTTCTAATAGAGTATCTAAACTTATTTCCCCTAAGGGTAATGCAAAAAATGTAAACATACTATACTCTTTTTGACTTAGGTTAATAGCAGCAATTTGCAGAGCTTGTTTTTGTTGGTCTACCAGTTTTTTATACAAAACAGAACTCTTTCCACCACTTAAGTAAGTTGAAATCATATCTAAAACATAGGCATCACGCTCTGTAAAACCAGGTGTTCTGTAGGCTGCTAAGATTGCAGGTATCTGAATATTTTGATCATAAGCTTGAACTCTTGAAACTTCAGTAATAGGATCTTCTTTTGGAAAAGATCTTGTTGGTTTTGGTCTTGGCTTCACAGCAGAAAAATATTTTTCGACAAGACCTTTTGTATCCTCTAAATCAATATCTCCAGCAACCACCATAACGGCGTTTGTAGGGGTATAATATTTATCAAAATATGACATAAACTCATCAAGAGTTGCCGCATTTATATGCTCCATCTTTCCAATATTTTCATCTTTGTAAGGATGAACTTTAAACAGACTTTCACCTAAAACCTTAAATAATTTTCCATAGGGGCTATCATATCTTTGTCTTTTTTCTTCTTTTACAACTTCCCTTTGAGTATCTACACCAACCTGATCAATTACTGGGTGCAGCATTCTTTCAGATTCCATCCAAAGGCCTAATTCTAATTTATTTGATGGAAAGACTTCATAGTAGTAGGTTTCGTCATTGGATGTGTAAGCGTTAAATGTACCTCCATTAGCAGGTATAATTTTCATGAACTCTCCACGACCAATATTTTCTGAGCCCTCAAACAACAGGTGTTCAAAAAAGTGTGCAAATCCAGTTCTTCCTTCCGCTCTGTCTTTACCACCTACGTCGTACATAACCGAAGTTATAACAACAGGTGCTGAGTTATCTTGATGCATGATTACATGCAAACCATTTTCTAAATCAAACTCAGTAAAAGATACTTGCTGAGAAAAAATAAAAAAGGGTAACAGTAAAAAATGTAATAAAATTTTATTTTTCATAATACGATTGAAATTAATATAGTTCCACTTATAGTAGTGCAAATATAAAATTTCATCTTAAAACATTTATAAAAAAAAAAATAAAATATATGTTAATTGTGATTTCTCTATAAATCAACATAAAAGTTTGTTGATTTGTGAATTAACTTTATATTTGCAGACGCTTAATTAAATAGATGTACGCAATAGTTGAAATATCAGGAAAGCAGTTCAAGGTTGAAAAAAAACAAAAGCTGTTTGTGAACAGAATTGATGCTGAAGAAGGAAAAAAAGTTTCTTTTGACAATGTGCTGATGTTTAGTGATGGAAATAAATTGTCCATTGGTAGTCCTATTGTTAGTGGAGTTAAAGTGGATGCGAAAGTTTTAAAGCATTTGAAATCTGATAAAGTGATTGTTTTCAAAAAGAAAAGAAGAAAAGGGTACAAGGTAAAAAATGGACACAGACAATTGATTTCTCAGATTGAAATTAATGATATCATCTCTGGCGGCTCTAAAAAATCTTCTTCTGCAAAAAAAGATGTTAAGAAAGAATCAGTAAAGGTCTCAGTGAAAGAAAATAATCAAGATTTATCTAAGCTTTCTGTGGCAGAATTAAAGAAAATTGCGTCTGAAAAAGGTATTTCTGGAGTTTCCTCTTTGAAAAAAGCAGATTTAATTAAAAAACTTAGCTAAAAAATTAACAATGGCTCATAAAAAAGGTGTAGGTAGTTCTAAAAACGGTAGAGAATCAGAATCGAAACGATTAGGAGTGAAGATCTTTGGTGGCCAACAAGCAAAGGCTGGAAATATTATAGTAAGACAAAGAGGTACTGTTCATAATCCTGGTGAGAATGTTTATTTAGGTAAAGATCATACTCTTCATGCTAGAGTTGACGGAACAGTCAAGTTTACAAGAAAAAAAGATAACAAATCTTTTGTTTCTATTATTCCTGTTTAAAATTTTCAATTTTATTTTATATGGTTATCTTTAGATTAGTTTAACTCAATCTTAATATAAACCTATGGAAATTTATCTCAGAGTACTCAAAGAAAATTATGTCAATTTTAGTGGACGCGCAAGGCGAAAAGAGTTTTGGATGTTCCAACTTTTTCTAATAATTACTTTCGTAATATGCACTATTTTGGACAATATTTTAGGCACTGTTTTTATAATAGATGCTGGTCCTGCTGGACTAATTAGTTTGCCATACGGATGGTTGTTTGTCCTTTGTGGATTTTTTCATGCTTTACCATCTCTATCAATAGGTGCTAGAAGACTTCATGATGTGGGAAAATCGGGATGGTGGAGTTTGATTGGTCTAATTCCCATTATTGGTGGAGTTTTTTTAATAGTATTTCTTTGTTCAGAGGGTGAAAAAAATGAAAACAAGTGGGGGCTAAATCCAAAGGGTTGAAAATATAAATATACTTTAGATGCCAGTAATTGAGGATATAAAATTATCTTCTACATCAAGAATCATAGTTTGGGAAATTAAAGAAACTATTGATTTCCTAAATTTAGAGCTTGATTTGTCTAATTTTTCCAAAAACACTTTAAGAAAAAAAAAATCTGAAATTCATCAGAAGCAGTTTTTAGCTGTTAGAAATGTTTTAAAATTACTATCGATTCATGATTCAGATCTCAGTTACGGTAAAGATGGTAACCCGCTGATAAAATCTGGACATATTTCAATAAGTCATTCCAAAGAATTTGTTGCAGTTTTAATAAGTGATCAAAAGGTTGGCGTGGATATTGAAAGTAATTCAGATAAATGTTTACAGTTAATGCAAAAGTTCATTGGAACGGAAAATGAATTTCCAATTAAAATTGACAGCAAAATTGCTCAGGTTATATGGAATATGAAAGAATCTCTATTTAAGATAATGGACTTTAAAGAAATTGATTTCAAGGAAAATATAATTGTAATACCTTTTTCATTAAATGAAAAACAAACAAAAATTTGGTTTGTAAATAATGAAGTATCACAAGATCATAATGCAAATTTTTTTATAAATAAAAATTATAGTTTAGCCTATATTAATGGTAAAGAATGACAGATATAATTAATTATTTATTTGAAGCCTATGCTACACATTCGGCATTTGAAATTGTATTAGAATGCATAGCCTTTTGTTTTGGAATAATTAGTGTTATTTATGCAAAAAAAGAAAATATTTTAGTGTATCCAACTGGTATTACCTGTACCTTAATTACTATGTATTTTATGTTTAACGAGAGACTAATTGGACACATGATGGTGAACCTTTTTTATACGCTCATGAGTATATATGGATGGTGGAACTGGTCAAGAAAAGAAAATGATGTTGTTACAGTCAAAATAGAAAAGTTTAGTTTCAAGGACTTACCAAAAGCTTCCTTTATCTTCTTATTTATTATTATTATTTCCTACTTTTTACATGATTATTTAGATACAGATTTAGGGACGTATGCAAGTTTAGATATATTTACCTCCGGAATTTTTGTTACGGCAATGTGGTTGATGGCCAATAAGAAACTAGAAAACTGGGTATTGTGGATCATTGGAAATGTAATTACAATACCACTTTATTTTGGATCTGATAAAATTATATTATCTGTTCAATACATAATTTTCACAATTTTAGCTATTCAAGGATATATACAATGGAAGAAAAGCTTAAGCAAATAAAATCAAGCTGTAAAAGAGTTGTTTTATACGGCCCTGAATCAACTGGTAAAACTACACTAGCAAAAAAACTATCCGATCATTATAATGTCTCATGGGTTCCAGAATTTGCTCGGGAGTATCTGCAAAAAATATGGGATCAAGAAAAAAGAATTTGTGAACCAAAAGATTTGTTACCAATTGCCATGGGTCAAATGAAAGCTGAAAATGAGATAATAAAAAAATCTAATTCTTTAGTGATATGTGATACAAACCTTTTTGAAACGATGGTATATTCCAAGTATTACTATGGAGGATCATGTGACCCGCTTCTTGAAAAGTATTCTTTAGAAAACAGCTATGATTTGTATTTACTAACAAATATTGACATCCCATGGGTTCAAGATGATTTACGGGATAAGCCCCACGAAAGAGAACATTCTTTTCAAATATTCAAAGACGAACTAGTAAAGAATAATATCCCTTTTAAAATAGTTGAGGGGGATTTTGAAAAACGGTTTGATTTTTGTAAAAAAAATATTGATGAATTAATAAAAGATGTTTAAATTTATCTAATGAAAAATCTCTTCAGTTTTTTCTTTTCTTTAATATTATTGCTTCCGCCTGTATTTAATTTAGTGCATCATCTTGTTGAGGAGCATAATCATTGTGATATTTCTGAGGTTCATTTTCACCAGTTAGAAAACAAGTGTGAGTTTTGTGCTTTATTAAATACCAATTCACCGGA
>MDTB01203057.1_pt1 | contig 10411 bp, 1 predicted proteins | sample 811161 | NCBI WGS metagenome assembly MDTB01 (sample SAMN05326650, study PRJNA326480) | marine metagenome | isolation source: seawater | place: Mediterranean Sea | collected 2009
CCTAAAACTGTAGTGAAACATGTACCATCATCTGTATTTGCATCTGCATTGTAGTTATCTGCACCTAGATCTGTACATCCTAAGATTGTAGTGAAACATGTACCATCATCTGTATTTGCATCTGCATTGTAGTTATCTGCACCTGGATCTGTACAACCTTCGACAATCAGTGTAGAACATGAACCATCATCTGTATTTGCTAATGGATCATACTCTATATAAGTATCGTACGTACAACCCTCTACTATCAATGTAAAACATGAACCATCATCTGTATTTGCTGAAGCATCATACTCTAAATAAGTATCATCTGTACAGCCAGAAACCTCTTGGTCAGAGGGACAACCACAACTTACAGGACACGAATCACTAATTGGAGAGCCTGCAAAGACATAGTCACAACCAAGTGCAGCTACTGCACCAACACAATCTCCAAAAGCACTCATAGCATCATTATCATCAAGTATACAAGAGCCATCATCCGTATCAGCTGCATCATCATAATTACATGCCGTTGCATCTGTACAACCATAAATTGGACAATTATCACAACTTACAGGACATGAATCACTAATTGGAGAACCTGCAAAAACAAAATCACAACCAAGTGCAGCTACTGCAGCCACACAACCTCCAAAAGCACTCATAACAGAATCATTATCTTCACATACTGGCGTCGAATCAGCACATAAGCCATTGTCTATAGTACAGGTTGAGCAATAATTAGATGCAGTTGCATCCATACAACCAATTGTCACTTCGGAGGGAATATCAGCAAACGCAGCTTCAGTAATAATAGAGCCATCTGGTAAAAGTTCTATATTCAGATTCCCTGAAAGATCACCGTCGGTAGTAAATTGTCCTAAAAGAACATAGTTATTATCATCTGCTAAACAATTAGGATTATCAGGAGTATAGTATATTGATGCATCGCCTGACTCACCAAATGACCATGAGTTTGACAAAAGACCATTTAAGTTTAATGTTCCAATCTCACTTGGTGAAGATTCATAATCATCTCCTATGGCAACCCACGTATCCCACTCTAAACCAGCAAACATATCAAATAAACTTGGATCTGAATCGCTTTGAAAATTTCCACCAATTGTAGTTTCATTAAAAAATACAGTCGACGTTTCTATAGTTGATAAATTATTTACATCTGCCCAAATAGCCACAACTTTTCCTGAACTAATTTCAGCATGTAGCCTATAGGTAGTTCCATCAACAGCCCCTCCATTGTTTAGTTGCTCCAAAACTAAACCTTGAAAGTAATCAGGGTTTTCTTGCGAGAAACCATTAAAAGACAATATTATGCAACAAAAACTAACTGTTAAAGTTCTTATAATATTTTTTAGATTAAAATTCATGCTTAATAAAGTTATTAAATTAATTTAACCAATTACCTAATACATCAAATAAATCCTGAAGATCAACAATTTCATCATTATTAACATCACCCGCTAAATCAGGACCACTAACAAGCCACGCACCAAGTACCGCAAATAAATCATCCAGATCTATAATATTATCTGAGTTTGAATCTCCTCGTTTAGATTCACATGTTAAACCTACATTATACTCATAAAAGCCCTCATTTAAACAACCTATAAATGTTTCACAAGACCCATCATCTTCTGTAGCATTCATGCTATATTCCAAATATGCCTCATCAGTACAACCAATGAAGACATAACTACATGTTCCATTATCCTCTGTAGCAGCAGAATTAAAATTAACTGCTGTTTCATCTACACATCCTAAAACCTCTAATTCATCACAAACCCCATCTGCATCACTATCATTTAAACAATTATTATCACAATCATAATACTCATCCGCATATTCACATTCACCCGAATCAGTCGCTGATGAATCATAATTACATGCTACTTCATCCTGACAACCTAATAATTCTAATTCATCACATATGCCATCTCCATCAAAATCATTTAAACAATTATTATCACAATCATAATACTCATCTGCATATTCACATTCACCCGAATCAGTCGCTGATGAATCATAATTACATGCTACTTCATCCTGACAGCCTATAATCTCTTCACTATCACATACACCGTCACCATCACTATCAATTATAATTAATTCACCTTCAACACAAGTATTACAACCAGCACTAGAGAATACACATTCTGCCTCATCTGTAGCAAACATATCATAGTTACATGCTGTAGAATCTGTACAACCTACTATCTCTAGTTGATCACATACGCCATCACTATCTTCATCAGCTAAACAAATACCATCACAATCATAAAATACACCATCAATATTGATTACTAAATCCTCTAAATAAAAACATGTATTATTATTTAAACTTGCAGTTGCATCATAATTACATGCTTCATCATCTGTACAACCAAGAATATGTGCACATAATTCAGCTTGCCCTGAAGGATCCTGTGAAGCATCAACATTTGCATCTGGATTGTAATTTGCAAATTCCGATAATGTACATCCAAAAACTGCTGGAGTAACACATGAGCCATCATCAATATTAGCTTCAAAGCCTTGACTATAATACTCTAAATATAAATTATCTATACAACCTCCAGTATACAAACAACTATTATCATCTGTATTAGCAGCTGCATTATAATTATCAGCCAACAGATCCGTACAACCTTCTACCACGGCTATACATGAACCATCATCTGTATTAGCATCAAGATTAATATCATAATTAAATGCACTAGAATCTGTACAACCTTCAACGATTGCTATACATGTGCCGTCATCGAAACATGCAGTAGAATTATAATTAAATGCTGTTGCATCTGTACAACCTCCAACATAACAACAACTATCATCGTCAGTATTAGCACTTGAATCATAATTAAGAGCTGAAGAATCTGTACAACCTAAAACTACTGCTATACACGAACCATCATCGAAACATGCATTAGAATTATAGTTAAATGCTGTGGAATCCGTACAACCTGCTATATAACAACATGTACCATCGTCTGTAGTTGCACTTGCATCATAATTAAGAGCTGATAAATTAATACAACCAAGAACTATTGCTATACATGAACCATCATCATCTGTTGCAGAAGAGTCGTAATTAAATGCTGTTGAATCTGTACAGCCTGCAACCTCGTCACAATCTACAACACCATCTCCATCTGAATCTGTCTCAACAACTAAACCGTTTATACATGTACTACAATCTACTTCAATATAAGTACATGAGCCATCAGATGTATTTGCACTTGAATCATAATTACATGCGGTGGAGTCTACACAACCATAAACATAAGCAATACATGAACCATTATCTGTATTTGCACTTAAATCATAATTTAACGCTGTAGAATCTGTACAGCCTTCAACAACTGCCACACATGAACCATCATCAAAACATGCCGATGCATCATAATTAAATGCTGTGGAATCGGTACAACCTCCAACATAACAACATGAACCATCATCCTGATCGGCACTTACATTATAATTTAATGCTGTTAAATCCGTACAACCAAGTACATAATAACAACTATTATCATCAGTGTTAGCACTTGAATTGTAATTTAATGCTGTTACATCGGTACATCCTTCTACAACTGCTATACAAGAACCATCATCGAAACATGCTGATGAATCAAAATTGAATGCAGCAGAATCAGTACAACCCGCAACATAACAACATGTTCCATTGTCAGTATTAGCACTTAAATCATAGTTTAGTGCCGACGAATCTATACAACCTAAAGCTATTGCAACACATGATCCATCATCAGTATTTGCATTAACATCATAATTAAATGCGGTTGCATCTAGACAACCTTCAACTATATCAACGCATGAATCATCATCATAGTCAGCATTTTCGTCATAATTAAATGCTGTAGCGTCCGTACATCCTGGATTATAGTAGCATGTAGAATCATTTACATTTGCTTCTGAGCTATAATTCACCGCTGATAAATCCGTACAACCATAGACCGCTACTTGATCACATGAGCCATTGTCCGTGTTAGCAACAAAACCTTGATTATAATACTCTGCATAAAAATCATCCATACAACCAGGAACAGCCAAAGTAGCACATGAACCATCATCATCCGTAGCTGTTGAATCATATTCTAAATAAGCAGAATCTGTACAGCCTGCTATTTCTAACTCATCACAAACACTATCTTCATCAGAATCATTTAAACATATATCATCACAATCGTAATAAGTCGCTGCATAAGTACATGAATTATCAGATGTGTTAGCATCTTCATTGTAACTGCATGCAGTTTCATCTGTGCAACCAAGGACATAAGGAAGACACGAACCATCATCAACACATGCTTGCGCATCATAATTAAATGCTGTGTTGTCTGTACAACCTCCAACAAAGCAACAAGAATTATTATCTGTGTTTGCATCTAAATCATAGTTTAATGCTGTATCATCAATACAACCATATATAAACGGAATACATGAGCCATCATCAGTATTAGCATTTAAATCATAATTAAACGCTGTTGAATCAGTACAGCCATAGATAAATGGAATACAGGAACCATTATCGGTATTAGCATTTTCATTATAGTTGAGTGCTGCTGAATCAGTACAACCTGGTGTGACTAACTCACAACCTTCCCCAAAATCAGCATAGTTATTTATACAAGTACCGTCACAATCCGCATTTTGGGCTGCATAAGTACAATCCCCAGAATCTGTAGCAGCAGTATTGTAATTACAGGCTGTATCGTCTTGACAACCTAAAACTTCTAATTCATCGCAAATACCATCAGTGTCAGAATCATTTATACATATTTGAGCGCAATCATAATAAGTCTCGGCATAAACACATGAACCGTTATCAGTATTAGCATTTTCATCATAATTACAAGCTATGTCATCAATACAACCATATGCAAACGGAATACATGAGCCATTGTCAGTATTTGCATCTGGATTATAATTAAATGCCGTAGCATCTGTACAACCAAGAACTGAAGCAATACAGGAACCATCATCTGTGTTTGCGCCTGATTCAGAGTCATAATTTAATGCAGTTGGATCTACACACCCAAACACTACCTGCTCACAACCGCTTCCAAAATCATTAAATCCTTCATAACAATTACCTTCACAATCAGTACTTATACTAGGAAATGTACATGAATCATCATTGGAATTTGCGTTTTCATTATAATTACAAGCATTAGGATTAGTACAACCAGGAACTGCTAGAGTTAAGCATGAACCATTATCAAAATCTGCTAAAACATCATATTCTAAATATAAATCATTAGTACAACCAGGATTATAATAGCATGAACCATCGTCAACAAATCCAAAAGGCAATTCAAAAATTGGTGCACCAAATTCATCAGTATTACCTAAAAACTGGCAACCCGTCACTGGATTTATTGCAAAATTACCAGCATCAGTATTACAATAATAATTAATGGCAGCTGAATCAGCACAGCCAGTTTGAGCGTGAATGTATAACGGAAATATACAAAATAATATGGCAAATACTTTCTTCATTTTACTCCACTAAAAATTTATATGTTATAAAGTTGTTGTTTAAATACATTGTCGCATAGTATATACCTTTCTCCCACTCTTCAATGTTAAGTTTGATGTTATTTTCTTTTATTATAAAGCTTAAAACCTCTGCTCCTAAAATATTATATATTACCAACTCTTGGTTAATGATAGTTTCTTCTTCCAAAATTTCAAAAACAATATATGTACTTGCTGGTTGAGGGTAAATTTTAAAGTCATTATTTTTTTCTAAAATAATTGAGTGCAAGCTATACATACAACTCTCATCATCAACAACTGCTGTAATTAAATAATTATCTGCCGATTTATCCATACAACCAATTCTATCTTCTCCCAAATAATAATGTGCATCATCAATATCATTAGTTATATCCGTTAGCAACATAGTTGGATATTCATCAGGTGACAAAATAATTGAGTTTGCAGTCTCACACCCCCCCCATATAAACGTACACATACTCCAATCATTAATAGTAGCATCTGGATTATATGATTCTGGACAAATATACCATGCATTAATAAGACATCCATAAATAATGCACGAGCCATCATCAATATCTGCATTTTCATCAAAGTTTTCTGCATCAAGATCTGTACATCCAGCAAATAAACAGGAACCATCATCTATGTTAGCGCTTGGCAAATAATTAGTTGCATTAGGATATGTACAACCTTCGACTACTGGAATACATGAACCATCATCTGTATTTGCACTTAAATCATAATTTAAGGCATTTAAATCTGTACAACCATAAATAAATTCAATGCAAGGATTAGAATTATCTTCAGCACTTGCCTGATTAATATTAGCATCAGAGTTATAATTATATGCTTCTGGGTCTGTACAGCCATAAATAAATGGAATACATGAATCATCATCTGTATTAGCGCTTGGATTATAATTCATTGCTGATGAGTCAGTACAACCCTCAACTATTAATATAGCACAGGAGCCATCATCTGTGTTAGCATTTGAATCATACTCTAAATAAATATCATCTATACAGCCCTCTACTATTAAAGTAGTGCAAGAATTATCATCTGTGTTAGCATTTGAATCATACTCTAAATAAGTGTCGTCTAAACAACCTTCTACTACAGGTGTACATGAACCATCATCATCAGTTGCTGTGGCATCATAATTAAACGCTGATGAATCTGTACAACCATAGATTGCATATACGCAAAATATACCGCCAAAATCAATATTTGCAAATTCATTATAGTTAACAGCCTCCTCATCCATACAACCAAATACAAATTGTATACATGAACCATCATCAACATTTGCCGATGAATCATAATTTATTGAATAAGGATCTGTACAACCATATATGGGGTATTCACAAAATATACCACCAAAATCTGTGTTCACATCAATTTGAGAATCGCCAGTAAGTGGGTTTGACACCCCATCAGAATCATAATCATTATAATTTAACGCTGCTTCATCTAAACAACCAAATATAAAAGGATAACAAGACCCATCATCTGTATTTGCATCAGGGTCATAATTAAATGCTGAATCATCAGTACAACCATGAATTACATATGTACATAATAACCCTTCAAAGTCAGTATTGGCATCAGAATTATAATTAAATGCTTCTGGGTCTGTACAACCATAGATAAATGGAATACATGAACCATCATTAACATTTGCATCAGAATTATAATTAAATGCTGTCACATCTGTACAACCTTCAACTATATCAACGCATGAACCATCATCATAGTCAGCATTTTCATCATAATTAAATGCCGTTATATCTGTACAACCTGCTTGATAGTAACACGACCCATCATCTGTATTAGCCTCTATTTCATAATTTAATGCTTCTATATCTATACAACCCTCAACCACTTCTACGCATAATAATCCTTCAAAATCAAAATTTGCATCAGAGTTAAAGTTAAAAGCAGTTTCATCTGTACAGCCATAGATAAAAGGGATACATGATCCATCATCAACATTTGCATCAGAATTATAATTATAATAATATGGATTTGTACAGCCAAGTATCACTGCTTCACATGAGCCATCCTCAGTATTTGCATCAGGATTATAATTATATGCTGTTAAATCTATACAGCCAAAAATAAATGGAATACAAGAACCATCATTCACATTTGCATCAGGATTATAATTATAAGCACTAGAATTAGTACAGCCAAAAATCAAATAAAAACATGTTTCATTATCGATGTTGGCATTTTCATTATAATTAGCAGCAGCTGGATCCATACAGCCATAGATAAATGGAATACAAGAACCATCATCGGTATTTGCTTCTGAATCATAATTAAATGCGGTGTTATCTGTACAACCTTCAACTATAGCAATACACGACCCATCATCTGTATTAGCATTAATAGCATAATTAAACGCCTCTGGATCTGTACAACCTGAAATAAATGGAATACACAATAATCCTCCAAAATCAGTATTTGCTTCAGGATTATAATTAAACATTGTATCATCTGTACAACCATATATAAATGGAATACATGATCCATTATCAGAATTAGCACTTGCATCATAATTAAATGCAGATGGATTAGTACATCCTTCTATAACAGAAATACAAGATTCATCATCAAAACATGCACTTGAATTATAGTTAAAAGCAGTATTATCTGTACAGCCCGCTATATAACAACATGAGCCATCATCTGTATTAGCATTAGAACTAAAGTTAAGAGCAGATAAGTTAGTACAACCTTGAATAATGGCAATACATGTGCCATCATCATCAGTAGCTGCTATGTCATAATTAAATGCTGATGGATCTGTACATCCAGGAATTTCTAATTCATCACACACATCATCATCATCTAAATCATTTAAACATACTCCTGCACAATCATAATAGGTTTCTGCATAAGTACATGAGCCATCTACTGTGTTAACTGTGGAGTCGTAATTACATGCTGTTGCATCCATACAACCATAGATAAATGGAACACATGTAGCATCATCAGTATTAGCATTTGAATCATAATTATATGCTGTTGGATCTGTACAGCCATATGCAAATGGAATACATGAGTCATCATCAGTATTAGCATTTACATTGTAATTCCACATAGTTCCGTCTGTACAGCCATAAATAAACGGGATACATGAACCATTATTAATATTTGCATTTGAATCATAATTAAACATACCTTCTATAGTACAACCTTCAACTATAGCAATACATGAACCATCATCATAATCTGCATCTTCTTGATAGTTCAAAGCTTCTGAGTCAGTACAACCTGGCTCATAATAACATGAACTATCATCTGTATTTGCTAGCGGGTTATAATTAACTGCTAAATAGTCTAAACATCCATCAATAACAGGTAAACATAGTGCACCATCATAATCCGTATTGGCTTCAGGATTATAATTAAACGCTTCTGAATCCGTACAACCCTCAATAATAGCAATACATGAGTTATCATCTACATTTGCTAATATGGAATAATTGAATGCACTCACATCTGTACAACCATATACAATTGGGGTTAAACAGGACCCATCATCAACAACAGAGTATAAATCGGGAGAGTAATTAGAAGATGAAATACTATAACTAATTGGATCATAATTATAATACTCCAAAAAAGTATCATCAGTACAAGCAAAATAATAACAAGAATCATCATCAGTATTTGCTTGAGGGTTATAATTTGCTGCATAAACATCAGTACAACCTTCAACCATTAATGTAACACATGAACCATCAAGAATATTTGCCGCTGAATCATATTCCAAATAATTTTCATCAGTGCAGCCAAATGCAACAGTTCCTACAATTATTAAGTCAGCTGCATACATGCCATTCTGTTCAAACAGGTCTGTTTGAAGTGACTGAGAACCATCCAATTCTGTGACCACATGAAATGATGGCTCAGCTAAATACTCTATTCCGTTAAGCTCAACAATAAAAACCATTGGCTCCTCATTATTAAAACCATCTTTTTCCTCAGTTGTATTGTCGTCTTCATAAATAGCTAATAATGATTGATAAGGCCCCACATCATTACTATTTTGACAGGTGTAGAAACTACCATTTCCGTACCCACTAAATCCTAAACCATAATTATCACTATAATTAGGGAAATTATCAACAGGCTCAATACCACTTGATGATGATGAAGACATATAAACATTCTCTAAAAAATCACCCACATAACCTGTATAGAGCTCATTCTGCATATTTTCTAATAATAAATCAGGAATTTCATACTCTCCAGGATCAATAATACTTTCTAAATATGGGGTGGATGATGTATCAGAATAATTAGTCCAACTAGATATTTCATCGATATACTGATCATAAGAATAAATACTAGAATTAAATGAAGCGTCAGCATTATTAGATAAAACAGCTGAAATATAGGATTCAAATAAAGGATAATGACCTTCGATTAACAAACCGTCTTGAATTATATCTAGATCTGTAACTGAGTAAAACTGACCACCCACTATAGCCTCCTGATTCGACAAATAAGTATTATTACCATAAAAAGCTCCTATTGTCACATCATTACAAAAAGAATCATTTTCTGGCAAGCCAATAATACTATCAATAGCAAAAACTGCAAAATTAAGTGGATAACCTTGTTCGACTGTCCAATCAAATTGATATTCAGGATATTCACATGGACCTGGGACAGTAGCACTAAAATCGTAATTCAATGCAACTGGATCCATACATCCTTGATACATACATGTTGCAGGATCAGTATAATAATCCTCATAGTTAAATGCCAATGGATCCATACATCCTACCTGTTCATTAACATTACAAACTCCATCATCATCATCATCATAACACACACCATCACAATCTACCCATTCACTTTCTGGATATTCACAACC
>MDTB01006868.1_pt1 | contig 10410 bp, 14 predicted proteins | sample 811161 | NCBI WGS metagenome assembly MDTB01 (sample SAMN05326650, study PRJNA326480) | marine metagenome | isolation source: seawater | place: Mediterranean Sea | collected 2009
CCAAAACTGAATGTTATGTTTTTTGATATCGAGGTAGACTTCGATCCAGATCGAGGTTATTCCACAACAGATGATCCGTTCATGCCCATAACTGCCATAAGTTGTTATATGAGCTGGACGGATCAACTGGTCACATTGGCAGTGCCGCCAAAGACAATCAGTATGCACGATGCACAAGAGCTAACCAAAAGATTTGACAACACTATGTTGTTCGAAAAAGAAAAAGATATGCTAGACGCCTTCTTACAACTTGTTGATGACGCAGACATACTTTCAGGTTGGAACAGTGAGGGATATGATATTCCATACACTGTGGGAAGGATTCAAAAAGTTCTAAGTTCGGATGACACAAGAAGACTTTGCTTTTGGGGTGAAAAACCAAAGAAGAGAGTCTTTGAAAAATATGGAAGAGAGCAGTTGAGCTTTGATCTTATCGGAAGGGTGCATTTAGATTTATTAGAATTGTATAGGAAATACACATACGAGGAACGACACAGTTTCAGGCTAGACGCCATAGGCGAACACGAACTAGGTGAAAAGAAAACTGTGTATGAAGGATCACTAGATAATCTATACAAAAATGATTTTGGATTGTTCATAGAATACAACAGGCAGGATACTGCACTATTGGCCAAACTCGAAAAGAAATTAAAGTTCATAGAACTTGCCAACGAGATTGCCCACCAGAACACTGTGTTGCTACAAACAACAATGGGTGCGGTTGCCGTCACGGAACAGGCCATTGTAAACGAAGCTCACAGACGTGGTATGCAGGTGATGGGCAGGAAGTACAAAAAGGACGGTGAAGAGAATCAACCGGCGGCAGGGGCATACGTGGCGACTCCAATGAAAGGTATACACGACTGGATAGGATCGATAGACATCAACTCTCTGTATCCAAGTGTGATTAGGGCATTGAATATGGGTCCTGAAACAATCGTGGGGCAGATAAGACCAGTAATAACTTCGGCAGAGATCAACAGGGCGAAACACGCCAAGAAATCATTTGCGGCGGCCTGGGACAGTCAGTTTGGTAGTTGGGAATATCAAGCAGTAATGAACAAGGAGAAAGGCACTGAGATAATTGTCGACTGGGAGGACAAGACCAGTGTGCGTATGAGTGCGGCACAACTGTATGACATAGTGTTTGAAGGCAACAACAAATGGATGTTGAGTGCTAATGGCACAATATTCACTTACGAGTATGAAGCAATTATACCTGGACTACTCAAACGTTGGTACGCAGAAAGACAAGAAATGCAACAAAAGATGAAAGATTGCGGAGATAACGAAATTGAAAGAGAGTATTGGGACAAAAGGCAACTTGTTAAAAAAATTAATTTGAACAGTTTGTATGGTGCAATACTTAATCCAGGTTGTAGGTTCTTTGACATCAGGATTGGACAAAGCGTAACGCTGACTGGCAGATGTATCACTAAACATATGGCAAGTAAAGTGAATGAAATTGTTGCAGGCACGTATGATCACAAGGGAGAAAGTGTTGTGTATGGAGATACAGATTCCGTATACTTCTCAGCGTTTAAGACTCTAAAAAAAGAAATTAATGAAGGATTGATTCCTTGGACAAAGGACTCTGTTGTTGCACTTTATGACAAAATAAGTGATGAAGTAAACGGGTCATTCAAAGCATTTATGACAAAAGCGTTCCATACACCAAGCACAAGAGGTGAAGTTATTGCCGCGGGCAGAGAACTTGTAGCATCAAAAGGTTTATTCATAACAAAGAAAAGATACGCTGTACTTTACTACGACAAAGAGGGTAAGAGAACAGACGTAGAGGGCAGAGAAGGCAAAATGAAAGCTATGGGTCTTGACCTAAAACGATCAGACACGCCAGTTTTTGTGCAGGATTTCCTCAGTGATCTGTTGTACATGGTGCTTCAGGGCAAAGAAGAAAAGGAAGTGCTAGAAAAAATTAGTGAATTCAGGGCAGAATTCAAAGCAAGGCCGGGTTGGGAGAAAGGCTCACCCAAGAGGGCCAACAATATGACCAAGTACACAGAAGCTGAAGAGAAGGCCGGAAGGGCAAACATGCCTGGTCACGTTAGGGCAAGTATGAACTGGAACAGATGCAGAGAAATGTATGGTGACAAGTATTCGATGCCAATCACAGACGGCGCAAAAGTTATAGTTTGTAAACTTAAACAGAATCCACTGAACTATACAAGTATTGCGTACCCTGTTGACGAAATGCGTATTCCTGAATGGTTCAAAGAATTGCCGTTTGACGGTGATGCCATGGAAAGTACAATCTTAGATCAAAAAATTGACAACTTGATAGGAGTGTTGGGCTGGGACGTGCAAAGCACAGAGACCACAAACACATTTAATAAGCTATTTTCGTTTTAAATAGTAGTATGCTGAGCATAGAAGAAATTAAACTATTAATCGAAAAATTGGAAAAAGCCAAAGATACCGACTTTAAGGAACTGATAGATAACAATCTTATGATCCTTAAAGACATCGCAAAGGCTGTTGACGCTAACAACAAGATGGTGATTGACAGATTAGACAAAACCCCTGAATGGTTCCAAAAAGATCTGGAGGAAAAATTAAAGTATCCTACTGTTGACCCTGTAACAGAAAAACAGGTGCGATCAAAAATATGGCAGTTTGCAAAATCTAATAGTTACAATAGTCTTGAAATAGGGCCAGGCAACTGCATGTTTGCAAAAGATTTCAGATCTTGGAGGGCGAACTTCTTCCTTGACATCTTGATTAATAGAGAGAGGGTACTACGTAAGAAATTTCCAGCAAGACATCAACGATATATCAAATTCTATCTCACAAGGAATACAGAGTGTTCAAATATTCCTCAAGGGAGTTGCAATCTGGTATTCAGCTGGGACACGTTTGTGTTCTTTACACAACAGCATGTTCAACAATACTTGCATGATATCAAAAGAGTCCTAGTGCCAGGTGGTTATGGATTTATACAGTACGCCGACTGTCAAAATGAGCAAGAACTTGACCTTGCTGAACGAGGTTATTGGAATTACAATACAAAAGCGGCAATGCGAGAGATGTTGGAAGCAGAAGGCTATGTTGTGGTAGAGATGAGCCAGTTCAAACCAGGAGCCAGCTTCGCTATCTTTAAAAAACCTGGTAAACAAAATCCAGCTGTGTATAAAAGTTCTGAAATAACACTAGACTAAGACCTAAATATCCTATACAATAAGACATTATGATAGACATCTTAAAAGACATCGTTAAACATACGCATGGACTGGGATTCTTGGATCTTGTTAAAATAAGTGGAGACGACAAAGAGACTGCAATCGACTCTATGGCTGAAGACAGATCTGTTATCCTACAAGGGTCTTTCCACAAGCCACAGATGGAGATGAATGGTACGTTTGGTATGCCGCAGATGGGCAAACTTGACATACACTTGAAATGTCCAGAATACAAAGAGAAGGCGAATATAACTGTGTTGTCCGGTGAACGAAACGGCACAACGGTTCCAACAGGGATCCATTTCGAGAATGAAAAGGGCGACTTCAAGAACGACTACAGATTTATGAACGCTGAGATCATCAATGAGAAACTTAAGACTGTGAAGTTTAAGGGAGTTAAGTGGGACGTTGAGATCGAACCAAGCGTGGCAAGTGTGCAGAGATTCAACTTCCAGGCAACTGCAAACACAGAACACAACTCCTTTGTTGTGAGAACCGAAGATGGGAACTTGATTTTCACCTTTGGTGATCAAGCATCGCATGGTGGTGAATTTGTGTTCGCAACTGACGTTAAGGGCACACTTAACAAAGGTTGGAGTTGGCCGGTAGGACAGGTGCTACAGATACTAAAACTTTCAGACTCGGCGAAGGTCACACTACACTTCTCTAACGAGGGTGCTATGCAGGTCTCTGTTGATTCAGGATTGGGCAAGTATCAGTACATTATACCAGCACAGGCGCAATAATGGCGACACATAATAGTAAGCAGGAACATTTAGGAGACTTGAGCAGAGACTTCGCAGTGTTCTTGCCTGCTATTTCAAACTTCTATAACACTTTCATAAGCAAACAGAGAGTGTCCGGAGGCAAACACATAGCCGAAGACAGAATTCCACAAGGTTTCGAAAACGGAGTTGAAGGACTTAACTTCATAAATCCAAAAGAAGGAATGTTCACTTATCCAACGGCACTATATTCGGCGGGACACGCCTGCCTTGACATGGACAAGGTCAACGACAGAGACCATATGTTCGTGAACAGAGACAGGGAATTTAGTACGATAGTAGGTGACTCGGGCGGATATCAGATAGGGAAAGGTGTAATAAAATTTGATTGGAAGGACTTCGAAGGTAACAAAGCAAACAAGGTAAGGTCAGACATACTAAACTGGCTAGAACTAACAAGCGACTGGGCGATGACACTTGACGTGCCCACATGGGCGGCAGATGACCTCAACTCACCTAAAACAGGTTTGACAAGTTTCCAAGACACACTGGATGGCACAATATACAACAACAAGTTCTTCCAGAAGAACAGACTAGGACAAACAAAACTATTAAATGTGCTACAAGGTGATGACTGGAACACTGCACAGATATGGTATGACGCAGTCAAAGATTTCGAATTTGAAGGCTGGGCGATGGGTGGCATCAATATGTGTGATATGGAAGTTATGCTGAAACGTTTGATTATAATGAGAGATGAAAAGAAGTTAGACGGCAAAGACTGGATGCACGTACTTGGTACATCACAAATGGACTGGGGTTGCTATCTAACACAGGTACAAAGGCAAGTTAGGAAAAATATAAATCCAAACTTCACTATAAGTTTTGATAGTGCATCAGCGTTCTTATCAACCGCTAACGGACTTGTTTATACACACAACTCATTTGCTAATGACAGATTTTCATTTGTTATGGACAAAGCACCAGATGATAAAACATTGAAAGGATCTGACATACAGTTTCCTTTTGATAGCGGTATAGGACGTAGATTAAAAATGAAAGATGTCTGTTGGTATGGCGAACAAGACCTAAATAAGAATGGCAAGATTGGTGCTACGAGTTGGGACAGTTTCAGTTATGTGTTGATGATGGCCCACAACGTATACAACCAAATTAGAGCAATACAGATCGCGAACGATTTGAACGATATAGAATCAATGAAATACAAGCCCGAAGTAAAACACTGGAGGAAGACCAAAGCGTCTGATAAAACAGATGAACCAAGCATATATGTTCCAAGAAACATATTGTATTTTAACACGTTGGTTGAAGAAGTATTCAACAGTGAAAAACCAATGGATGTGATTGCTGGTGCATCAAGTTACCTAGCAGACATAAGAGGCAACAGATGGGCCAGAGCCACAGGCGGTGGTAAAGGCACAAACAACTTCAGTTCGTTATTCGAATAGGAGTAAAAAATGAAAGTTGAAAAAATACAGGCCAAGGTTGAGGTGCCTTTTTTACAATTCACTTTGCCTAACTTTTCAAATATGCAAACTGACATCATTCATAGTGTTGAACAAGAGGCAGTGCCTAACGCATTCGAGAATAATTTCCAACAGGCAGACAGGACACCCTGGCACATTATAAAACACAGTTCAATAAAATGGTTGGCTGATCAAGTAACAAACACAATTGGACAGTTTGATAAATGCAAGGAAGGAACGTTAGTGTGTGACGAAATATGGGGTGTAATATCTAGTAGCAAGAGCCATAGTAAGAGCCATACGCATTATCCTGCTACTTGGAGTGCAGTCGCATACATAAGTTGTCCTGAAGGCAGTGGCCACACGGTATGGCCAGATATCAACAAAAAGGTAAAACCAGTAGACGGTGATGTTTGTATTTTTCCAGGATGGCTCAAACATCACGTGGAAACTTCGGCGGAAAATTTAAAAAGAATAGTAGTAAGCTGTAACATATATTCAAATAGGAGGACAACATGATAACAAAAAGAAGAAGAAGCAAAAAACTTAAAAAGCTAGAAGAAGAACACGCCTATCTTGATAGAAAGGTAAGCCAACTTACCAAAGACAGGTTGAAGGATAGAAGTAGCGAAAGTAAAGATGTATTGACCAGGCTGAAAAGGACCAAGTTACTGATCAAAGATGCTATCGCTAGGGCAAAAGCAACGTTGACAAAATAGTGAAACACTAATATAATAAAGGTATGGACAGAGATTATAAAACAGGCAAGAGTGACAGTGTAGGTGTATTTTCAGGATTGGAAGTGGAACACACTCCTGCATTTGGTAAACAAACATTATTCCTGGCACGGAATGATCTTTACTTTGATCAAATAGAAGATCTTGCAAAAAAAGTTAATGCAGAAGCAATATACTTTGGTGCAAACAGATCATTTATGCATAATCACGCAACACAGATTAATCAGATGATCAGGTTGTTGAGAAAAGGATATTATGTAACGATAGACTATCCTCACGCAATACACGACGAAGTTAAAGCAAGATTTGAAACTATATGGACACACGAAAAGTTCATACCATTCTGTTCCATAATATTTCCAAAGTCAGAGGATGACAATAATCTATGTATCAAAGTTGATGATGTTGATTTCAACAGCACCAATCCAGGTGTCTGGACAATGACAATGGATCACTTCAAACAGACAGCAGGATTTACATCATGGAATCAGTACAAACAAGATGAACCAATAGAGGAGATTGATGCCAAAAAAGTTGTCTAAAGTAAATAAAGCATACAGAGAAGGTGTTGCAAGTTACAACGCCTGGATAAAGCAAAATAAAAAATTAGAGAAACAGGGACTAGTCGGTGTAGACTATTATGTAAAAAGAGTAGATGAGTTAGAAGCACAGGTAGAACTACTGGAAGGATTATTAAAAAAGGAAAGGAAACGTAAAAAATGAGTACAGAAGCGATGAGGGATCAAGCACTGCAAGAACAAGCAAACAAGGGCAGTAAAATGATATGGGTGACATTCCGTAAGGAAGGCATCCACAAGTATCCGGCCGCACTGGACGACCCAAAACTAGCGACAGGTGATGAGTATGATGTAAGTTTCCTCGGACACCCACACAGACACATATTCCATTTCAAGGTAGCAATAGAAGTGTTCCACGATGACAGAGACATTGAATTCATACAGTTCAAGAGATGGATGGAGAATATGTATGCTGATGGCACTATGAAACTAGACTTTAAAAGTTGTGAGATGATATCAGATGACTTGTATACGGCAATTACAAAGAGATATCCAGGTAGGAAAATTGAAATAGATGTAAGCGAAGACGGAGAGAACGGATCACACGCAGTTTACGAAGTACCAGTAATGGGAGGAATATAATGAAAGAAATTAAAATTAAAGAAAAGAGAGCAACATCAAGGATGGGACATCTACCAATAGAGGGTGGTGGGCTAAACGCTTCCTACACAACGGTTGATGCAATAGCCAACATATGCACTACAGCAGGTAACCTTGGATTGACTTATGGAAAAGACTTCATTTGGTCAAACACTGACTGGGATGACGATGACGACGACTGTATAGTTTTGCTGGTGAAAGAAGAGAAGTACATGACACTCTTTCACCTTGCCCTACAAAACACACACAGGATAAAACACACAAGCACGGGCGAAATTAAATTAATCAAGGAGAGAAAATAATGGAACTAAAAGAAAGTAAAACAGCACAAAACCTAAAAGACGCCTTCGCAGGTGAAAGCCAAGCTAATAGAAGATATCTGTACTTCGCTCAAAAGGCTGACATAGAAGGAGCACCTGATGTTGCACAAGTATTTAGAAGCACAGCAGAAGGGGAAACTGGTCACGCACACGGACATCTAGAGTACTTAGAAGAAGTTGGAGATCCAGCGACAGGTGAGCCAATGGGTGAAACAGAAGACAATCTTAAATCTGCTATTTCAGGCGAGACACACGAGTACACAGATATGTACCCAGGTATGGCGAGAACTGCCAGAGAAGAAGGTTTCGAAGAAATTGCTGACTGGTTTGAAACACTTGCAAAAGCAGAGAAGTCTCACGCAGGCAAGTTTAAGAGAACACTTGACGCATACAAAGGAGCATAATGAGAGTACCATACACTAACTTTAAAACTAGGACTGGAGATGATACAGCCGTGGGTGGCTGTGGTTTCATTGGTGGGGAATGGAAGGACGTTGACACAACTGAAATATTTGATAACAAAAAAGTTGTTGTGTTCGCGTTGCCGGGAGCATTTACGCCAACTTGTAGTTCACAACAATTGCCAGGTTATGAAGAAATGTATGATGAATTCAAAGCAGAAGGCATAGACGAGGTTTATTGCTTGTCAGTAAATGACGCCTTTGTGATGAATGCATGGTTCAAAAACCAAGATATTAAAAAAGTCAAGCCTATAGGCGATGGTGAAGGCGTGTTTACACAGGGCATAGGAATGTTAGTAAGCAAACCAAAACAAGGCTTTGGAATGAGATCTTGGAGATACTCTATGTATATCGATAACGGCGAAATCATTAGACAGTTTGTCGAGCAGGGAAAAAATAACAGCAGTGATGACGATGATCCGTTCAAAGTTTCAGATGCAGGAACAATTTTGAAATGGATTAAGTCTTACAAGCAGAGACAAGGAAATAAAAAATACTAATGCCGGGCAGTTGGGATGGAAAATCTAGGCCTAGCAACAACAAGTACAGGAAGAACTTTGATGACATCTTCAAAAAGACACGAGTACGGGTGGCTGGAGGCAAAGCAGTCGGGCGGAGCAGTGTACGAGCAAGGAGTAAAGGAATCAAAAAGAAATAAAGCAATTAGAAGGATTGCTTTACCCTTGACCGAAAAGCACTGGAGAAATACCGGACAGAGTGTTTACAAGTTACATAGAATCTATAGGATAGCTGAATACTTGCTTGAGAGACAAAAAAGGAACAAATAGTGTATAAACCATTACCAGACGGATTGACCATTAAAGAATCAAATGTACAAGGTCTAGGACTATTTGCAACAAAAAGTTTTGACGCTGATGTTGTGCTAGGTATCGTACACATTTTAAACAAAAACTTTCCACACGGAAGTATTAGGACAGCCTTGGGGGCATTCTATAATCATTCTGATCAACCAAACTGCAAAAACGTTAGTGGTTTTTGGCACCAACTACCTGTAAAATACCTAATTACAACTAAACCAATTAAGGAAGGAGAAGAACTGACAGCCGCATACACTTTGTACAAAGATTTTAATGACAAATGGGAATAAATCTGTTATAATGATACTATGAAAATATTTTATATGGGCCTAGAGCCATACGAAGGCAGATACACTTTACAACTGCAGGACTGGACTGAAAGAGCATACAAAAAAAGAAAAATAGACTATGTCGTTGTGCCAGGTACAACCATAGATGACACAAAAGCAATCAGTGTTGGACAAGTGCTTGACGCACACGGACGTTCTTACTTTGGTATGAGTCAAATGATGAATCTAGTACAGATGATGCGTGACGGTGAAGTAACAAATAATGACATAGTATTCTTTGAGGATATGTTCCAGCCTGGTATGGAATCACTGCCTTACATACTACACCAAGTAGATGCTAAACACAGGCCAAAAATATATCTAAGATGCTTGGCTCAAGCAATAGATCCAGATGACTTCGTACACGTTTGGGGTATGAGTAAATGGATGTCATTGTATGAAGAGATGTGTAATGAGATTCCAAACGTTGGTATACTTGCCACCAATGAAGAAATGGTTGCCCATATGCGAATAGCAAACTGGAAGGCGCCGATATACAACATATCAGGTTTGAGTTTTGGAAAGGAAGAAGTGCAGAGCAGAGTTCAACAAAAGCCATTTATTGAAAAAAGTCAAAGAGTAGTATTTGGAGCAAGATGGGATCAAGAAAAACAGCCACAGTTCTTTATGGACTTGGCTACAAAATACAAAGAGAAACATCCAAACGTTGAATTTGCAATATGTCAAGGTGGCCCTTTGAGATCAAACAATCAATTTTATGTAGATGAAGCAAAACATCTTGCAAAAGAAGGTATACTGACAATACACGAAAACTTGAAAAAGAATGACTACTACAAAATACTTGCAGATTCAAGAGTATTATTCAATTGTGCTTTGCAAGATTGGGTGTCTAACACAGTGTCAGAAGCAGATGCCCTTGGAGCCAATGTGTTGTATCCAGCATATAGATCTTTTCCAGAGACCTTCGCAAACGATCACACGAGAATGTACGTTCCTTGGTCACAGGAAGACGCAATGAACAAACTAGAAGTATTATTAAGCAAACCATCCCCTAGTATAGGTAAGATTTCTGACTGGACCAATGGTACCATAGACAGAATGATAGACATTATGACAGGCAAGGGCGAACAATGGAGAAGAGATGGATCCCACTACAGGACACCAGTATCAGAAGCCAAGTATTAAAGGCTTGAGTAA
>MDTB01014907.1_pt1 | contig 10410 bp, 5 predicted proteins | sample 811161 | NCBI WGS metagenome assembly MDTB01 (sample SAMN05326650, study PRJNA326480) | marine metagenome | isolation source: seawater | place: Mediterranean Sea | collected 2009
GGAGATTTGTTAAAGTCAGAATTAGATTATAGAACAAGTTTAATGCTTAATCCTAAATACATTCCATCAAGAGAAGCGATGAGTCGGTTAAATCTGCTCAAATAAAACAAAAAAGGAGCCTAATTTAGGCTCCTTTTAACATATTTAGGGTGTTTTTTACTTACTCACTTTATCAACTATTGCTTTAAAAGCTGCTTGATGATTCATTGCGAGGTCAGCTAAAACTTTACGATTTATCTGGATATTATTTTTATGAATTGCACCCATAAACTGAGAATAAGACATGCCGTATTGACGGGCACCTGCATTTATTCGCTGAATCCATAAAGATCGAAAGTTTCTTTTCTTTACTTTTCGATCTCTATAGGCATACGTTAATCCTTTTTCAACTGCATTTTTTGCAACTGTCCAGACATTTTTTCTTCTACCAAAGTAACCCTTGGCAAGTTTGATTATTTTTTTTCTTCGTGCTTTAGAAGCAACACTATTTACTGATCTAGGCATAATATTTAATTTTTTTATACTTAGCGGTTATTATAAAACTCTTGAAGCTATGTATAGGGTTAATTAATAAACTCTAATTGTGAATTAGATGCATAATTGTTGTTTTATGTTTTGTACATCTGAATCATGTACTAAACCTGCTTTAGTTAAATTTCGCTTTTGTTTTGTCGATTTCTTAGTTAAGATATGACTTTTAAAAGCATGTTTTCGTTTTATTTTACCAGTTCCTGTAAGCTTAAAACGCTTTTTTGCACTGGATTTAGTTTTCATTTTTGGCATGATCTCTTTTTTAATTTCCTAAATATGTTGTTTTATTTCTTTTTTGGGGTGATAAATATAGTCATTCTTTTTCCTTCTAATTTTGGCAATTGTTCTACTTTACCATACTCTTCTAGTTCTTGAGCAAAACGAAGTAGTAATATTTCACCTTTATCTTTAAACAAAATGGAACGTCCTTTAAAAAACACAAATGCTTTAAGTTTTGCACCATCTGTAAGGAATTTTTTTGCGTGTTTCAGCTTGAAGTCAAAGTCATGTTCATCTGTATTTGGTCCAAATCGAATTTCTTTAATGACTACTTTAGCTGCTTTAGCCTTCATTTCTTTCTGACGCATCTTTTGTTCATACAAGAACTTATTGTAATTTACAATACGACATACAGGAGGTTTTGCTTTAGCTGCTATTTCTACTAAGTCCATGCCTAACTCATCAGCTAGTTCAATAGCTTTGCGAGTAGGGTATATGCCTTGCTCTACTCCTTCACTACCATTAAGTCTTACTTCAGGGGCAGTAATAGCTTTGTTAATATTGTGGGCATTTTCTTTAATTACACGCCCTGGACCCCTACTTCTTCTTCTTCTAATTGCTATGGCTTATTCCTCCTATTATTTTGTTAAACATAAAACTGATCAATATCCTTTCCAATTTCTTTTTGGATTAGCTTTGTAAAATCAATTAAACTCATGCTTCCTAGATCTTCTCCTCCATGTTTTCGAACGGAAACGTTTTTTTCTAATTTTTCTCTTTCTCCAACAATAATCATGTATGGTATTTTACGTACTTCAGCATCTCGGATTTTTCGACCTGTTTTTTCATTACGATCGTCAATCTCCGCGCGAATATCGGAAATTTTAAGCAAATTTAAAATTTCTTTGCTGTAATCCATATACTTATCACTAATTGGAAGAATGCAAATTTGGTCTGGAGTAAGCCATAAAGGGAAATTTCCGCCACAATGTTCTAGTAGAACAGCAACAAACCTTTCCATTGAACCAAAAGGTGCTCTATGAATCATTACTGGTCTGTGTTTTTTATTGTCAGCTCCAGTATACTCAAGTTCAAATCGTTCTGGTAAATTATAGTCTACTTGAATGGTCCCTAGCTGCCAAGACCTTCCTAAGGCATCTTTTACCATAAAATCAAGTTTTGGTCCATAAAATGCAGCTTCTCCATACTCTATAATTGTTTTTAATCCTTTTTGTTCTGCAGATTTAATGATTGAGCTTTCTGCAAGGTTCCAATTTGTATCACTACCAATGTATTTCTCTAAATTATCTTTATCTCTAAGAGAGATTTGTGCTGTGAAGTTTTCAAATCCAAGTGCTTTAAAGACATATAGAACTAGATCAATTACCTTTTCAAATTCTTCTTGAACTTGATCTGGTCTGACAAATAGATGTGCATCATCTTGAGTAAACCCTCTAACTCTTGTAAGTCCATGTAATTCACCACTTTGTTCATAACGGTATACTGTGCCAAATTCTGCATAGCGAATAGGCAGATCTCTATAAGAACGAGGTTTACTTTTATATATCTCACAGTGATGTGGACAGTTCATTGGTTTTAAGAAAAATTCTTCACCTTCATTAGGTGTTTTTATGGGTTGAAAAGAATCTTCACCATATTTTTCATAATGACCTGAGCAAATATATAGGTCTTTGTGAGCTATATGTGGAGTAATAACAGGGTCATATCCTGCAATCACTTGTGCTTTTTTTAAAAAATCTTCTAATCTTTCTCTTAATGCAGCGCCTTTTGGGAGCCACAAAGGTAAACCTTGACCTACTTTTTGTGAAAAAGAGAAAAGTTCTAGTTCTTTTCCTAATTTACGATGATCTCTTTTTTTTGCTTCTTCAAGAATTTCTAGATATTCTATAAGCTCCTTATTTTTTGGGAAAGTGATTCCGTAAATTCGTGTTAGTTGCTTATTTTTTTCATCTCCTCTCCAGTATGCTCCGGCAGTTTTAACGAGTTTTATTGCTTTAATGAATCCTGTATTGGGAATATGAGGTCCTTTACATAAATCAGTAAATTCTCCTTGTTTGTAAAATGTAATATCTCCGTCTTCAAGATCTTCAAGTAATTCAAGTTTATACTCATCTTCTTTTTCTTTAAAAAAGTAAGTAGCATCATTTTTAGAAATTTCAAAACGGACAAACTTGTTTTTTTGCCTTGCCAATTCACTCATTTTCTTTTCTACTTTAGAAAAGTGGTCTGATGAAAAATGATGGTCTCCAAAATCAATATCATAGTAGAATCCATTTTCTATTGGTGGCCCAATTGCTAATTTAATTCCTGGATATAAAGCCTCAAGTGCTTCAGCCATAAGATGAGCAGATGAATGCCACATAGCCATTTTACCATTGTCATCTTTCCAAGTTAATAGTTTTAATGTTGCATTATTTTCTATGGGTCTATTAGCATCCCATACTTCACCATTAATTTCTGCAGCCAATACATTTCTAGCTAGCCCACTACTAATTCCTTCTGCAATTTGCATAGCTGTAGTGCCTTTTGGGTATTCCCTTAACGCTCCATCTGGTAATGTGATGTGAATCATTTGTTTTGGTATAATCAGATTTGTAGACAGTCGGCAAATATACGTTTTTGTTCTTAAAAACTCTTTACAATTGGGCTATTATAAGTGTTTTTATTCTCTAATTTTGGAATATTTTTTGATATATTTGAATTGTAAATAATTAATAATCATCTAATTTTATGAGTCCTAATCTCTTTATGAATCGGTTTTATATTGGATTGTTATTTTTAATTTCTTCAATTTTACAATCATATAGTCAATCAGCAATTAACTTAGTTTCTTATAGTCAGACTTCACTTAAGATTGAGTTTAATAGTCAACCATATACGTATAAGGAGGTAGAGACTAATTTAGGAACTATGAATATACCTATGATGCAAGGAGCTTCTCCGATGATGGTGCTAGGCGCTCCTGATCTTCAAAAATATGCTTGTTCTTACATCATTCCTGATGGAGACTCTCCTAGTGTTAGTCTAGTTGATTTTTCATATAAAGATTATATTGTAGATATTGCTCCTTCAAAGGGAAATTTACTCAGAAATGTAATTCCATCTCAAGTTCCTTATAATTTTGGGTCTGAATATGCGAAAAATGAATTTTTTCCTTCGCAAATTTATGATGCACAACCCTCATTTTCATTAAGGGATTTTGAGGGACAAGCATTATGGATATATCCTTTTCAATACAATCCTATATCAAAAGTGCTTAGAGTATTCGATTCTATGGAATTTGATATTGAATTTCAGAATCCAATACGATATCCATCTTCGATGGACTCTCAGTTTCAAATGATTTATGAGAACTTGTTTATAAATTATAATGCTGCACTTAGCTCAGCAATTAATAATGAAGATGGAGGAATGCTTATTATAGCTCATGATGAATTTGTAAATTCAATGGAAGATTTTATGAATTGGAAAACTCGGAAAGGTTTGTTTAATGAAATTGTTGCTGTGTCTAGCATTGGTGGTCAAGATCAGATAAAAACATATATTCAAGATTATTATAATGCGAATAATCTTACATATGTTTTATTGGTTGGTGATCATCAGCAAGTTCCAGCTTATATAGATTCTTCCATTGCAGGTTATTCAGATAATTATTATGGGTATATTGATGGAGATGATTCGTATCCTGAGGTGTTTGTTGGACGTTTTTCCGCTGAGCGCAATAGTGATGTACTTACTCAAGTGAATAGAGTCATTCAGTATGAGCAAAACCCTTCAAATTCTAATGCATATGAAGTAGGGGTTGGAATTGGATCTAATGAAGGGCCTGGTGATGATGACGAGTTTGATTATGATCACCTAAGGAATATTCGTGATGTATTGTTAGATTATACTTACTCTACTGGATTTGAACTATATGACGGTAGTCAAGGAGGGGAAGATGCTGAAGGGAATCCTACTAGTTCAGATGTTCAAGTTTTATTGGAAGAAGGATTAGGAATCATCAATTATACTGGGCATGGATCATCTGGTTCTTTTGCTAGTTCTGGGTATAATAGTTCTGATATTGATCAATTGACAAATACTCAGGTACATCCGTTTATTTGGTCTGTTGCTTGTGTCAATGGTGATTTTACTGATGCTACATGTTTTGCAGAATCATGGTTAAGAGCTACTCATAATTCTTCTCCTTCAGGAGCAATCGCTGCCTTAATGTCTACTATTGATCAGAGTTGGAGCCCTCCAATGGAAGGTCAAGATCATATGAATTTGATACTTGCTGAGTCTAGCGATAGTAGTAATTCCAGGTCTTTTGGTGGTATATCAATGAACGGTTGTATGCAAATGAATACTACATATGGAAGTAGTGGTGATGAAATGACGGATACATGGACCTGTTTTGGAGATCCCTCTATTATAGTTCGAACTAAATCTCCAGAACTTATTCCTGTTTCATACGATTCAGTTATTTCAATAGAAGATTCTTCTTTGGATGTTTTAAGTTCTTCTGAAGGAGCTTTAGTTACTTTAACATCAGATGGAGAAATTATCGGTTCAGCTAATGTTGTTGATGGAATTGCTACAGTGGATATTAATTCACTATTATTCTCAGATTCTGTTTTTACTGTTGTTGTAACAAATTTTAATGCTATTCCTCATCAAGGAACAGTTTTGCTTGTTAATGAACAAGATGATTTCAATCAAGTAATTGAACTATCTAGTGGCTGGAATTTATTTTCTACATATATACAAACTGAGGATATGGATTTGACTGCTATGCTTAGCTCTATTGATTCTCAAATTATTGTTGTTAAAGATAATTCAGGCTTAGCTTATATTCAGGAGTATGGTTTTAATGGTATTGGATTAATACAAATAGGTCAAGGGTATTTAGTGAAACTTCGAAATGATACGACACTAATTTTAGATGGCTCCTATATGCTACCAGAAGATAATCCACATACATTACATGAAGGTTGGAATATGTTCGGTAGTTTGAGGCTGGAACCCACAAATACTCTAAACTTATTTGAAGATATTGTAGATGAACTTATCATTATTAAGAATGTAAATGGTTTGGCATATTTACCTCAATGGAATTTCAATGCAATTGAAAATATTAAGCCTGGTTTTGCATACCAGATTAAAATTAATTCTACTCAAGTTTTATTTTACTTACCTAATAGTGAATCTTATTAACAATAATTTTTCCCATCTATTTCTTTTTTAGTGTATTGGGTATGTTTTTTGATGTTGAAATTATTATATATTTGCTCATCGTTTAACATATTCTTATTATCATGAAATTCAAATCCCTTCCGCTTTTAATCACAGCAATTTTTTGTTTCCATTTTAATGCTAAGTCACAGTGTGATCTTCCTCTTCCTTTTGAAGGGAATACTGGATCGAACATGACTCTTATGCTAACTTCTACATTTGTCTCCTCTATTTCTTTGGATAATCCAGATAATGCATATATAGTCGCAAAAGCAGGTTCTGTTGATGGAGAGGTAGTTGGTTCAGTATATTTTAATGATCCAGATGGAGGTATAGGGCTCTCTCAGGGCCAAGGAACAATATCTGTTTGGGGTGATGATTCTCAAACATCGGAATTAGATGGAGCTCAAGCCAATCAGAGTATTGTTTTGCAACTTGTAGATGGAAATTCGTTATATGATTTGACCATTACACCAATCTCTTATAGTACAAATTCCATGTCAGTTCTGACGAGTCCTTCCTCAGCAAGCATAGTTTGCTCAGGTTCCTCAGTAGAAGATATATATGGTTGTACAGATAGTAGTTACCTTGAGTTTAATTCAGATGCTAATCAGGATGATAATTCATGTGCTACATTTATTGTATATGGATGTTTAGATACATTGGCATATAATTATAATTCTTTGGCAAATACTGATGATAATTCTTGTATTGCTTCTATTTATGGTTGTACAGACCTAACAGCATTTAATTATAATGAAACTGCTAATACTAATGATGGTTCATGCTATCCATTTATATATGGGTGTTTAGATACTAATGCTTATAATTTTAATGATTATGATTATGATAATATTCCTAATCCAATTACTGGAGATCCACTAATTGATGTCAATACCAGTAATGGGGTATGTATTGCTAAGTCTTATGGGTGTACAGATGAATCTGCAAATAATTATAATTCATTAGCAAATACGGATGATGGAACGTGTGAGTTTTTAAGCTCCTGTACTCTTCCAATGCCATTTGTATTAACTCCTTCAACAAATACTGGAGTTAATGCTTCACTTATGTTGTTACCAGGTTTTATTGATGCTCTTCCAATTTCTGAACCAAATGCTTTTTTGGTAGTTTTAACACCTTCAGGAATGGTTGTAGGTTCCTCAGATGTATATGGTGTTAATCAGAATCAGTTTGCAATATGGGGTGATGATACTTTTACGGATGAATTAGATGGAGCTCTTAATGGGGAGTCCCTTTCTTTTCAACTTGTAAATGGAACTGATCTTTATAATGTCTATCCTTTTTTCATGCAAGGATCCTCTGAATATCAGGCTATGGCAGTATCTGTGGTTAGTGATGCAACATATGAACTTTTCTGCTCTTCACAAGGACAAACATCAGTTTTAGGTTGTATGGAGGAATGGGCAGATAATTATGATTCCCTTGCTACATTAGAAGATGGCTCTTGTGATCGATTGGGTTGTACAGATTCCATTGCAGATAATTATGATGCACTTGCTCTTACTGATGATAGTTCTTGTATTTATACGATTTATGGCTGTACAGATGAAATGGCAGTTAATTACAATTCAGATGCTACCTCAGAAGATGGATCATGTCAGTATTCACAATGTGCTCTTCCTCTTCCTTTTGAAGGGAATACTGGAGCTAACATGACTGTTATGCTAACTTCTACATTTGTCTCCTCTATTTCTTTGGATAATCCAGATGTCGCATATATAGTCACAAAAGCAGGTTCTGTTGATGGAGAGGTAGTTGGTTCAGTATATTTTAATGATCCAGATGGAGGTGCAGGACTCTCGCAAGGCCAGGGAACAATATCTATTTGGGGGGATGATTCTTCCACACCGGAATTAGATGGAGCTCAAGCTAATCAAAGTATTGTTTTTCAACTAGTAGATGGAAATTCGTTATATGATTTGACGATTACACCAATCTCTTATAGTACAAATTCCATGTCAGTTCTGACGAGTCCTTCCTCAGCAAGCATGGTATGTTCAGGTTCTTCAGTAGAAAATATATATGGTTGTATGGATGTATCTGCAGTTAATTACGACTCTGCAGTTACAGTTGATGACGGTTCATGTGATTATGAAGGTTGTACAGATGAAATGGCAATAAATTACAATCCAAATGCTACTATTGATGATGGTTCCTGTAATGTTATAATCTATGGATGTACGGATTCAATGGCATTAAATTATAATCCTTATGCAACTATTGATGATGGAAGTTGTGATTTTAATGTTATAGATTGTCCTGTTCTAGACTTTACACATGTTAATACAGGTTCCAATATGACATTATTATTTTCAGAAGAATTTGTTGCAAATCATAATATTGAAATAGGTACTTCCATAGGCGTATTTGATGTTAATAATGATGATGCAAATCCTGTTTGTTATGGTTCATCACAATGGACGGGAACAACTTTTTCTATCGCAGCTATGGGAGATGATGCTACAACAGCTATTCAGGATGGATTTATGTTTGGAGATACTATAAATATTGGTTATCAAAACGCAGATGGAGTAATAATGGCCTTACAGGATATAGATTTTTTATATTCTACTAATGATGTTATTATTGTAGATAGTTTTGATTTTTCTGTGATTTGTGATCCGAACTTTATTTTGGGATGTACAGATTCTTCTGCAATAAATTATTCTGCATTAGCATTTGAAGATGACGGATCTTGTATCTATACGATTTATGGCTGTACTGATTCAACTGCTTATAATTACAATCCAGATGCAACAATTGAAGGTATATGTGAATATTGTCCAGCTAATTATACTGAGATGAATATTCAAATATCTTCCTCTTCTACGAGCTTTTTGGGATTTTTTCCTCAAAAAAATGATGAAAATAATATTTGGATATTAATGGATCCAAATGGAGTTGATACATTAGCTACAGGAAATTCTGACACTTATCAAAATATTTGTGTTTCACCATGTGCAATCCTATACACTTTAGGAACTTCTGAGACAGATTATTGGTTAAATTCAGATCAAGATGTAACCCTTACTTTAGGTGATAGTGTATTTAGCCCGTATAATGGTGGTGTGTTTTTATATGGTGACTGTTTTCCTGGTTGTACAGATTCTAGTTCATTTAATTATGATCCATATGCTAATGTTAGTGACGATAATTGTATTCCAAAAATATATGGTTGTACTGATACTTCAGCATATAATTATTATCCAATTGCAAATACAGATGATGGTTCATGTAATCTAACTAATGAGCCAAATATCAATGTTTTTAGTCCAATAGATAGTGGTTTTTATTCTGGTGATGAAATAGAAATTTCCTATCAGGTGGAACATATTTTCATTGGAACTCCACCTGATGCTCCAAATGGTGGGCACGTTAAGTATTCAATAGATGGAGGCCCAATGCAATCATTTTTTACTGATTATGTAACTACTATTGAAAATATAGATGATGGAGTTCATACCATTGATTTTGTTCTTTATAATAATATGATTGGAAACATAAGTCCATGGAATCCAGAGGTGAAAACTACAGTGACTTTTACTGTTGGACCTGCAGGATGTATGGATACAGATGCTGAAAATTATAATTTTAATGCTGTTACAGACGATGGTAGTTGTGAATATCTTAATGAATTCCAATGTGAACTTCCAGAGCCATTTAATTTAAATACAGGAAGTAACATGACTTTAATGTTACTCTCTGATTTTATAAATTCTTTAAATGCAGATCATCAGGATGCTTACCTCGTTGCTTTAACACCAGATGGTTTGGTTGTTGGTTCTGAGAATATTTATGGTGTAACTATTGAGCAAATGTCTATATGGGGAGATGATTCTACAACACCTGAAAAAGATGGTGCTTATGAAGGTGAACGAATTACTTTCCAGCTAGTAAATGGATATGATTTATATGATGTATACCCAGTAGGTGATGTTTTCTATAGTACAAATACGTTTACATCTTTTTCTTCTTCAGCAACACTAAATTTTGTGAATTGTAGTGGTGAAGATATTTATGGTTGTACGGATGTAAACTATTTGGAATTTAATCAGGCTGCAACGACGGATAATGGTTCTTGTTTAACTAATATTGTTTTAGGTTGTACAGATGAATTTTCATATAATTATAATCCAAATGCAAATATAAATGACGGAACTTGTATTTCTACAGTTGATGGTTGTATAGATCCATCTTATGTTCAATTTAATCCACTAGCTAATACTGATGATGGTACTTGTTTAACTCTTATAGTTTATGGATGTATTGATCCTAATTATTTAGAGTATGATCTAAATGCAAATACGGATGATGGAACTTGTCAGGAAATAATTGTTTATGGATGTACAAATCCTAATTATTTGCAATATAATCCAAATGCAAATACTGACGATGGAA
>MDTB01092989.1_pt1 | contig 10409 bp, 9 predicted proteins | sample 811161 | NCBI WGS metagenome assembly MDTB01 (sample SAMN05326650, study PRJNA326480) | marine metagenome | isolation source: seawater | place: Mediterranean Sea | collected 2009
GAAGAAGATGCTGAACGACTTGTCTATGGCACAAACACTGGCCAAGAAACTGGAAGACGAGATCTGGGCCTTTGAAAGCAGCCTTGACCAAAAGGGCATGGACTGCAACGCCAGCGGCCCCTGCGACAAGGGCACGCCGGGCGGCATGGTGCCGATCACCCCGTCGGCGGCTGACCAGAAAATGCTGAAGGACATCGCCGAAAACGTGGTGATTAAGCGGTGGGCGAAGCGCTGCGGCAAAGAATGCGCCGCCGAGTGGACCGCCACCGTCGGTAAAGTCGTCGGCATGTCGGCCGTCGATTAAGAGGGATCGCAATTCCCAAGAAACGGGCCCGCGCGATACTCTCAGGGTCGCGCGGGCATTTGCTTTTATTCGCTTTCAGTGATTTCACCCTTGGGGGAGCCTGATGAACCAGGTAATGGATCGTGTGCATGGCGTGTTGTCGGACATATCGCGGGCCGCGGTATGGGTCGGCGGCCTGGCCTTAATGCTGTCGGCGGTGATGGTCACCGGCGATGTCATCATGCGGAAATTGTTTGGCATCACGATCAGCGGCTCCGATGAGATTTCCGGCTATGTGTTCGCCGCCGCGACCACCTGGGCGTACTCCTATTGCTTGCTCAATCGCGCCAATATCCGCATCGACGCGGTCTATAACCAAATGGGTTTGCGCACCCGGGCGGTGCTTGATTTGGTCGGATTGGCGGCCTTGACCTATTATGTTTATTTGTTGGCCGTAAGCTCGGTCGGCGTGCTTTCAGAATCCCTGGAATATGATTCCTCGGCCCAGACCACCCTGGCCACCCCGCTGTGGATTCCACAGATTTTCTGGGTCACCGGTTTGTGTTTTTTCTTGGTTTGCTTGGCCTTTTTATGTGTCTACGGGCTCTACGCCTTGGCCCGCACCGATTGGTCGACGATCAACCGGATCGCCGGGATCAAGTCGGTGGAAGAGGAAATCGCCGAGGAAACTTTCGTCAATTAACCGATACGGGGCGCGCGACCGCGCTAGCTGTAGCTGGGAAAAAAGATGCCTATTGTCATTCTCGTCATGCTGATGGTCCTGATCATCGCCGCCGTTCCGGTGGGGGCGGTGTTGGGGATTCTCAGCCTCAGCCTGGACGAACTTTTCATGCGTGGGCGTCGCTCGATGATGCTCGGCGATTTCGTCTGGGAACAAAGCATCGAGTACATCCTAGTGGCGATCCCGATGTTCATCCTGTTGGGTGAGATCATGCTGCGCGCCGGCATCGCTCAGCGCATGTACAACGCCGTGGTGCAATGGTTGTCCTGGATGCCTGGCGGTTTGATGCAGGCCAATATCGGCACCTCGGCGATTTTCGCCGCCTCTTCCGGGTCCAGCGTGGCGACCGCCGCCACCGTCGGCACCGTCGCCTATCCCGAGATTGAAAAGCGCCGCTATCATGAGCCCTTGTTCCTCGGCTCTTTGGCCGCCGGCGGCACGCTTGGGATTTTGATCCCGCCGTCGATCAATTTGATCATCTACGGGCTTTTGACCGATAGCTCGGTGCCGGAACTGTACCTGGCCGGAATTTTCCCGGGGCTGATCTTGGCCGGCTTGTTCATGAGCGTGATCGCCATCGCGTGTATCCGCAAAAAGGATTGGGGCGGCGTCAAGATTGAGACCAGCTGGGCCGAGCGTATTCGCGTACTGCCGGATCTGCTGCCGCCGGTGTTGCTGTTTGTGGCGGTGGTCGGCTCGATCTATGCCGGCGTCGCGACCCCGACCGAGGCGGCCTCGATCGGGGTGGTTTTCGCGTTGATGATCGCCGGTTGGAACAAGGCCCTGTCGATCAAAATGTTGAAGGAAGCCTTCGAGGGCACGATGCGGTCGACGGCGATGATCATGTTGATCATCCTGGCCGCCGTCTTCCTCAACTTCGTGCTTGGCTTCATGGGCATCACCCAGGCGATCCTCGAGGCGATTGAGCAGATGGGCTGGACGCCGATGGGCACGATGATCGTGATCGTCTGTTTCTACTTGATCCTCGGCATGTTCATGGAAACTTTGTCGATGATGTTGACCACCATTCCGGTGGTCTTCCCGATCGTCATCCACATGGGCTTCGACCCGATTTGGTTCGGCATCATGATCACCGTGTTGATGGAGGCGGCACTGATCACGCCGCCGATTGGCATCAACCTTTACGTGGTTCATGGCGTTCGGGCGCGCGGCGGCAATTTCAATGACGTCAGCATGGGCGCGATCCCCTTCCTGATCGCCATGCTGGTCTTGATCGCGCTGCTGTTGGCGGTGCCCGACGTGGCGGTGTGGTTGCCCAACCAGTTCTACTAATCCCGCGGGAGGCCCAACCATGGCCGATATCGATACCGGCTTGAACGCTTGGCAAATGGCCAGCAATCACAATCGGATGATCGATTTTCAGGCCACCGCCGCCGCTCAATCGCCGAGCCGCGAAGGGGCGGTCGAACTGGCCTTTTTCGGCAGCTCGGCGTTTCGTATCACGACGCCAACCGGCGTGACGGTGATGGTCGATCCCTGGCGCAACCATCCCTCGCGCGCGTGGGATTGGTATTTCCACGACTTTCCGATCACCGCCGTTGATATCGGGGTGTCCACGCACGCGCATTTCGACCATGACGCCCTCCATCGCCTGGATGCCAGTGTGCTGTTGGATCGCTTGATCGGCACCTATAGCTTCGGCGATTTGAAAATCCATGGAATCGCCGACAAACACGCCACCGACAGCAGCCAGGCGATTTATGACTTCAAAAAAATTCTGAAGCATTTTCACGACACCGATATCGAGCCGCCGAATAATCCGCGTTCCTGGGACCATTGCTTGATGGTCATCGAGACGGGCGGCCTGCGCATTTTGCATTGGGGCGACAATCGACCCAACCCACCGGAAGAGGTGTGGGATTGGCTTGGCGAGATCGATATCGTTTTGCTGCCGGTCGACAATTCCCGGCATGTGATTGGGTTTGACGCGGTCGACGCGATTATCGACCGGCTCGATCCCAAGGTGATCGTTCCGCACCATTACTACATCTGGGATATGACCCAGCGCCAAAGCACGCTGCAGGTGCCAAACCAATGGCTCGACGGGAAGCGGGATGTGACCCTGATCGATGGCCCGAAGATGACCTATCGACGGGCGACCGTCGCTGGTCTTTCGCGCGCCATCCACTTTTTCGGTGACCATGTCGCCTTCGATAAACAGGCCTGGTTCGAGGCCGGCCGCTGATCTGAAGAGAGGAGATTCCGAATATGCCCCGTGTGCGTGAACTTGCTGCCGAAGAAATTCAAGACCCCGAAGCGCGGGAAATCTATCATCGTTTCGCGCGCGATTATGGGCCGTTTTTGAACCAGGTCAAAGTGTTCGCTCATCGCCCCCCGGCGTTGAAACACATCATGGGACTTTTGCTCGACTTGGCCGATGAAGTGGTGCTGCCCAAGCGCTACCTGGAAATCGCCCTGGTCACAGTGTCGCAGTTGAATGCCTGTACCTATTGCGTCGCCCATCACGCGCCGCGCATGACCGATCAAGGCTTCGCCCCCGACGCCGCCGCCCATATCCTCGATCCGGAGGTGCCGGGCTTTGACGCGGTCGACCATTTGGTGCGCGATTTCGCCCGCGAGGTGACCGAGAACTTCCAGTATATCCGTGACGACACCTTCGATAAGCTCCGCGTCCACTTCTCCGAGGAGCAGATCGTCGAGCTGACCTTGCGCAGCGCGCTGTGCGGCTTCTTCAACCGCTTTAACGATGTGATGCAGTTATCCATCGAGGACAGCGCGATGGTCGAGTTCACCGACAAAGGCGGCGAGATCGCCCACCTACCGGCCGCCGAGTGAGCCGACGCATCCGACGCGACTCGGGGATTTCCCTGGAAAACAGGGGTGTCGCCTGATACAACCCCGTGCCGGAGGGGGCGGCGGTGACGCCGCCGCCGACGGTATCGGAGGATGATATGGCCGAATGGACCCCCAACAGCTGGCGTGGCTTTCCGATCCAGCAGGTGCCGGATTATCCGGACCTGGATCATCTGGCCGCGGTCGAAAGTCAAATCGCATCCTGCCCGCCGCTGGTTTTTGTCGGCGAGGCACAACGCCTGAAGCGCGATTTGGCGGCGGTCGTCGAGGGCCGCGCCTTTCTCTTGCAAGGCGGTGACTGCGCGGAAAGTTTCGCCGAGTTTTCGCCCGACAACATCCGCGACACCTTCGGCGTGCTGCTGCAAATGGCCGTCGTGCTGACTTTTGGCGCGGCCATGCCGATTGTCAAAGTCGGTCGTTTGGCCGGCCAATTCGCCAAGCCGCGGTCGGCACCGACCGAGACCATCGATGGCGTTGAGTTGCCGAGCTATCGCGGTGACATGGTCAACGCCATGGAATTTGAGGCGGCCGCCCGCCGACCCGATCCCGACCGCCTGTTACAGGTCTATCATCAGTCGGCGGCGACCTTGAACCTGTTGCGCGCCTTCGCCCAGGGCGGTTTCGCCAATCTCGAGGATGTCCACCGATGGACCCGTGGTTTCGTGCAGGAATCGCCCATGGGCGAACGTTTCATGCAAGTCAGCGAGCGTATCGGCGAGGCGATTGAGTTCATGCGGGCCTGCGGCATCACGCCGGAGAGCACCAGGCAGCTGCGTGAAACCGAATTCTATACCTCCCACGAAGCGTTGCTGCTTGGTTACGAGCAGGCGATGACGCGCGTCGACACGATCACCGATGACGGCGGCCCCTACTCGACTTCGGCGCATATGCTGTGGATCGGCGACCGTACCCGGCAGTTGGACGGCGCCCATGTCGAATACATGCGTGGCATTCATAACCCGATTGGGATGAAATGCGGGCCAAGCTTGCCGGCCGATGATTTGCTGCGCTTGATCGAGGTGCTGAACCCGGATAACACGCCGGGTCGCTTGACCTTGATCGCGCGCATGGGGTTCGACCAGGTGCGTGACAAACTGGCGCCCCTGGTGCGTGCCGTCAAAGCCGCCGGTGCCCAGGTGGTCTGGTCCTGCGACCCGATGCATGGCAACACGGTCAAGTCGTCGACCGGTTATAAAACCCGGCCGGTCGACCGCATCCTGGACGAGGTGCGCGGCTTTTTCGAGGTCCATGAGGCCGAGGGCACTTACGCTGGCGGCGTGCATTTTGAGATGACCGGTCAAGATGTCACCGAATGCCTTGGCGGCGGGCAGGCGATCACCGAGGTTGGCTTGGCCGACCGCTACCACACCCATTGCGACCCGCGCCTGAACGCGTCGCAAGCCTTGGAATTGGCCTTCTTGATCGCCGATATGCTGAAGACGCGTCGCAGCGGTGCGTCCCTGGCCCTGGCCGAAGCATCGTAATTTCCGATGGCGCGGTGATGACGGCGGAAGATCACCCTATCAAGTCGCACGGCGACGCTCGCCATCATCCGGCCAGCGGCGACATGGCGCGCTATGTCGACAAGTATTTCCTGCGGACCAAGGATTGCGTCGGCCAGTTTGGCGATTGCGAAGTGACCTACGCGGTGTTCATGCGCCGACCGGTGACCTGTGCGCCGCGCTTGGCCGTTGAGTGGATTGAGCAAATGGCCAAGGCCCGCGGGGTCGAGATCAAGATCGAGCAGAATTTCAAGGAAGGCGCTTGGGTGGGCGCCGGCGAGCCGATGCTCTATCTCACCGGGCCGTTCTTCCATTTGGTCGATTTGGAGACCATCTACCTGCAAAAGATCGGCGCCGCCTGTGTCGCCGCCTATAACGCCTATAACATGTGCGTGGAGCTTCCCAAGACCGGATTTTTGGCAATGGAGGCGCGCCATTGCGCCGGGACGGAAATGGCCGAATTGATGGCCTATGGCGCCAGCGTCGGTTCGGCCAAAGCGAAAAAGAAGGTCGATGCGGTCGGCTTCATCGGCAACGCGACCGATGCCACCGCCAGCTATTTTGAGCGGGTCGAGGGTCTCGGCACCATGCCCCACGCGTTGATCGGTTACGCCGGTTCGACCCTGCGCGCGGCGGAAATGTTTCACGCCACCCACCCGAACACCGCTTTGGTGGTGCTGGTCGATTATTTCGGCACCGAGGTTGACGATACCTTGGCGGTGTGCCGCCATTTCGCCGAGATCGCCGGCGCCGGCGACCTGTCGATCCGCCTCGACACCCATGGCGGGCGTTTTGTCCAAGGCTTGGATATGGCGGCGTCCTACGCGGTGCTGGAACGCAACGCGCCGAACAGCATTCGCGGTTATCGCTCCGACGCTGAATTGCGCCACTTGATCGGCACCGGCGTCTCGGCGGCGGCCGTCTGGCACATGCGTGAAACCCTCAACGCCGCCGGCTTTGACAAGGTGCGGATCATTTGTTCGTCCGGTTTCAGCCCGGAGAAATGCCGCGTCTTCGCGCTCGCCGACGCGCCGGTCGACATCGTTGGCACCGGCAGCTATTTGCCCAACAAATGGTCGGAAACCTATGCCACGGCCGATATTATCGCGTATGATGGCGTTCGGCGCGTCAAAGTGGGGCGCGAATTTTTGTTAAAGCGGTAGAGCATGGCCACCGGCCGAATCCTGATCATCGTTCACCAGAAAACCTCGACCTCCGGCAATGTCGGGGCGTTGCTGCAGGCGCGTGGCTATCAACTGGATCAGCGCTGCCCATGCATTGGCGACGCCTTGCCCGACCACTTGGAGGATCACGACGGGGTGGTGGTGTTTGGCGGCCCGATGAGCGCCAACGACGACAAGCACCTGGACGGCATCGGCCAAGAGCTAAAATTCATCGACCGCGTGCTGGCCCGCGACCTCCCGTTCATTGGGATTTGCTTGGGTGGCCAATTGCTGGCCCGCGCGCTCGGCGCCAAAGTCGCGCCCGACGCCGGCGGCCGGGTTGAGATTGGCTATACCGAGGTGTCGCCGACGGCGGCGTTCGCGGGCCTGTTCGACGCCTCGCGCTATTTTTTCCAATGGCATAAAGAAGGCTTCGATCTGCCGGCGGGAGCGCGTCTCATGGCCGCCGGCCAGGTTTATCCTCATCAGGCGTTCTTGCATGGCGCGCGCGCTGTTGGCCTGCAGTTTCATCCCGAGATCAACGCCGACATGATCCAGCGCTGGACCCGCGGTGGCGGCCATCGCACCGATCAGCCGAACGCGCAACCGGTCGCCGCCCACGCCATTGGCTACCGCTTGTTCAACGATGGCATCGCGCGCTGGACCGAGAATCTGTTCGACTTCGTTGGTTTGCCGTCGCGCGCCACCACCGCCCTGGCGGCCGGCTAAGGCGGCGCCCACGCCGGTTGTTGGGGACCGCTCGCCGCCCTATATTACATCCCATGAGCGTTGTTCATTTAGATGACCCGTCGGCGCCGGCGAACGCCGTCGCCTTGGCCGGCTCGGCGCAGCCCGATTTAAAGTCTGACGCGGCCCCGCAGGACCGCGGCCGGCCGTTTGAAATCGTTTCCGACTTCGCGCCCGCCGGCGACCAACCGACGGCCATTGGGGAACTGGTCGGCGGGGTGCGCGAGGGTGAGACGGATCAGGTGCTGCTGGGCGTCACCGGCTCGGGCAAAACCTTCACCGTCGCCCATATGATCCAAGAATTGCGCCGCCCGGCGCTGATTCTGGCGCCCAACAAGACCTTGGCGGCGCAGCTTTATGGCGAGATGAAAAGCTTTTTCCCGAACAACGCGGTGGAGTATTTCGTTTCTTACTACGACTACTACCAGCCCGAGGCCTATGTGCCGCGCACCGACACCTATGTCGAAAAAGAAGCCTCCATCAACGAGCAGATCGATCGCATGCGCCATGCCGCCACCCGCGCCTTGTTGGAGCGGGACGATGTGATCATCGTCGCCTCGGTGTCGTGCATTTACGGTATTGGTTCGGTTGAAACCTATGGCCGTATGATCCTCAAACTGACGGTCGGAGAGCGTATCGACTTGCAAGATCTGACCCGCGGCCTGGTCGAACTTCAGTACAAGCGCAATGACGCCAGCTTTCATCGCGGCACCTTTCGCCGGCGCGGGGACAGCTTGGAGATTTTTCCGGCGCATCTGGAAGACCGCGCCTGGCGTTTGTCGTTTTTCGGCGACGAGTTGGAGGCGGTGCACGAATTCGATCCCCTGACCGGCGAACGCACGACCGATTTGGAAAGCGTCCGGGTGTTTGCCAATTCCCACTACGTGACCCCGAAACCGACGTTGCGCCAGGCGGTCAAGGGCATCAAGGAAGAACTCAAGCTGCGGCTCAACGACTTGTACAAGGACAATAAGTTGCTGGAGGCTCAGCGTCTCGAGCAACGCACCACCTTTGATATGGAGATGATGGAGGCGACCGGTTCCTGCGCCGGGATCGAGAACTATTCGCGCTATTTGACCGGTCGGGCGGCCGGCGAGCCACCGCCGACCCTGTTTGAGTATTTGCCCGAAAACGCCCTGCTGTTCGTCGACGAAAGCCATGTCACCGTGCCGCAGATCGGGGCCATGTTCAAAGGCGACTTCGCGCGCAAATCGACGCTCTCCGATTTCGGGTTCCGTTTGCCGTCTTGCATCGACAACCGCCCCCTTAAGTTCGAGGAATGGCAAGACATGCGGCCGCAGACCATTTACGTCTCGGCGACGCCGGGCGGTTGGGAGTTGGAGCGCACCGGCGGCGTCTTCATCGAACAGGTGGTGCGGCCGACCGGTTTGATCGATCCGCAATGCATCGTCCGCCCGACCACCCATCAGGTCGACGATGTGATCGCCGAATGCCACACCTGCGCGGCTCAGGGCCAACGCGTCTTGATCACCGTGCTGACCAAGAAAATGGCCGAGGATCTGACCGAGTTCATGCACGAGGCCGGGCTCAAGGTGCGCTATATCCATTCCGATGTGGAAACCTTGGAGCGGATTGAGATTATCCGCGATTTGCGGCTTGGCGTGTTCGATGTGCTGATCGGCATCAACTTGCTGCGCGAGGGTTTGGACATCCCGGAATGCGCGTTGGTGGCGATTCTCGACGCCGACAAGGAGGGCTATCTGCGCTCGCGTACCTCACTGGTTCAAACCATCGGCCGGGCGGCCCGCAATGTCGAAGGGCGCGTGCTGCTCTACGCCGACCGCATGACCGACAGCCTGACCTACGCCATTGACGAGACCGAGCGTCGCCGCCAGCGACAAATCGCCTATAATGCGGCCCATGGCATTACACCGGAAAGCGTGAAAAAGAATATCGGAGATATTCTCGACAGCGTGTACGAGCGCGGCGACCATGTCACCGTCGAGACAGGCACCGGTGAAGGCACCCTGGTCGACAAGGATATCGGCGAGATCGTCAAGGATTTGGAAGCCGCCATGCAGGAGGCGGCGGCCAATCTGGAATTCGAGGAAGCGGCGCGAATTCGCGATGAAATCCGCCGCCTGGAGGCCGCCGACCTGGGCATGACCCTGGAAGGCAAGCCTTTGCCGAAGGGCGCGGTGGTGCGGATCAAATCGCCGGTGCAGCCGCCGGCCGGCAAGGGCGGTGACAAGGCCGGCCGCAAAGGTCGCGGGCGCGGGCGCCGCTAAACGACCCTGCCGCGCCTGAGGGAGAGGTTTGATGGACGGTTTGCACCCGCGCATGGCGCGTTTCGTTGGCGAGGTCGAGGCTTTAATGGCCCGCGAGACGGCGGTCGACGCCATTCTTTCCGGCGTCGCCGCGCTGGCCGCGCCCCTGGCCGAAAATCGCGACTGGCTGGAGCCACGCTTTTACGCGGCCGATGAGGACCAGGGGTTCGGCATCTCGATTCTTCACCAGGCGCCGGAACATAGGCTTTTGGTCGAAACCATCGCCTGGCTGCCCGGGCGTGGTGTGGCGCCCCACGATCATCAGACCTGGGGCGTGGTGGTCGGCCTGGATGGGGCGGAAACCAATGTCGATTGGCGGCGTCTCGACGATGGTGCGACCGCTGGGTTCGCCGACCTGGAAGTCGCCGCCGAGACCGTCGCCGGACCCGGCGATTGTGTGCTGCTGCGTCCCGATGACATTCACAGTGTTCGCAACGACGGTGCGGCGACGGCGCTATCGCTGCATGTCTACGGCCGCACCCTGGCCCATATGGCGCGCTCGGAATTCGATCCCATCGCCAAGGTCCAGCGCCCGTGTCCACAGCGTGTCCGACGTTAACGGACGAGGGGGCGAGATCATGGGTAAAGTCGATCGCGGCATCACCGCGCTGACCCGCGGGGCCAAGCGGTACTCGCTGGCCGCCCTGGCGCGGCAAGCCTTGGGTGGGCACATGGGTTGGCCGCGCGCCTGGCGCGACGCCGCCCCGCGCGAGCGCTATCAAGTGATTATCATCGGCGGCGGCGGCCATGGCCTGGCGACCGCGTATTATTTGGCGGCGGTACATGGCATCCGCGATGTCGCGGTGCTGGAAAAGGGCTGGATCGGCGGCGGCAACACAGGCCGTAACA
>MDTB01122444.1_pt1 | contig 10409 bp, 10 predicted proteins | sample 811161 | NCBI WGS metagenome assembly MDTB01 (sample SAMN05326650, study PRJNA326480) | marine metagenome | isolation source: seawater | place: Mediterranean Sea | collected 2009
CTTTCATAAAAAAATGCTATTTCTTTATCGCAATCAAAAACATCTATATTTTTTTTTAAAAAACATTTCCCTGCCTCAGTTTTACCCATTCCCACAGAGCCAGTTACACCTAAAATTATCATGTGCTATTTATTCTTTTTTTAATATTAGTCATTAAGTGTTTGCTTACTTCCGGCTTGATCTGAAACCATATTTCAAAGCTAGCTTTTGCTTGTTCTATAAACATGTCTAGGCCGGATATACATTCTAACTTGTGCTTTTTCGCTTCTTTTATTAATCTAGTTTTAGTAGGATTATAAACAATATCATATATTACGGCTTCTTTGTTGATGTTATTTAGTCTAATTTTCAGTTCTGGATATCCTATCATTCCTAAGCTACTGGTGTTTACTATTAATCCTGCTTCTTTTATATCAATGTTAAAATTTGTAGTAATTTTTATATTTTTATATTTTTTTAACATTTGCTCTGCTCTCCTTTTTGTTCTATTGACTAATATTATGTCTTTAATATTTTCTAATTTTAAAAAATGAAGTACAGACTCTGCAGCGCCACCAGCACCAAAAACAAAAACCGGCCTTTTTTTATTCCAGTATTTTTTTAATATACCTTTTTTAAAACCAATTATGTCGGTATTGTATCCCGTTAGCGTTCGGTTTTTATATATTATAGTATTTACTGCTTGAATTTCTTTAGCGCTTTTATCTAATAAATCTAATTGCTCAATTATACTTTTTTTATATGGAATTGTTATGTTTAATCCATAAAAATTAAGTTTTTTTATAGTTTCCTTTAGGTTGCTTATATCATTAATAGGTAGTGGTAAATAATAAGAAGACAAATTATACTTACTTATCCAGTAGTTATGCAGATATGGTGAAAGAGACTGTTTTAAAGGTTTGCCTATAATACCTATAGCTCTAAAGGTTTCATTATTAATCATAATTTTTTTTCTTAAAAATTTTATAATATTCTAAAACAGTAGCTGCTATTTCTTCAATTGATTTTTTTGTTACATCTATAGTAACCCAATTATTTTTGACACAAATCTTTTTCGCCTCCAATACTTCTTTTTCTAAAAGCTCAATATTTACATATTCTGTCTTATTTTTTTCCTGTAAAGATTTCAATCTTGATATTCTAATTTGTTGAAGCCTCTCTGGACTTGCAAACAGCCCTACAACTAATGAATCTTTAGAAATATTTGACAAATTTGGTTCTTGATTTAATACAAAGGGAACATTTGCTACCTTTATTCCTTTATTTGCCAAATATATAGAAGTTGGAGTTTTTGATGTACGAGACACACCAAATAAAATTATATCAGCTTTATTTTGCTCCATTATTTGACCGTCATCGTTAGCAATTGCATACTGCAATGCCTCTATTCTTTCAAAATAATCTTCTGATAAGCTATGTTGTTTTCCGGGTATTTGCTTGTTTATTGTTTTCAATTCAAATCCCTCTACCAACGCTCCTATCGTACTATCTAGAATAGGATGAGCTTTAATTCTTATTTCGGTACACTTTTTCTGCAAATATTTCTCTAATTTTTTATTAATCATAGTATACAAAATCATACCTGGTTTTTTCTCTACTAGATTAATTATACTATCTATCTGCTTATTAGTTCTAATCAATGCCCATCTACTTTCTTTAAAATTTATATTCTCAAACCTTGCATATACAGATCTTGCAACTATTGATACCGTTTCTCCAGTAGAATCAGATATTAAATATATGTGTGGATTATTTTTTAACATATCTTGAAAAGTAACTTTAAAATTAAAATATATCAGATTTTAATAATATTTAGTAAATCTATTAACAATATAATAAATCAAAGTAAAAACTCAGTTTATTGTGGATAGATGTAATAATAATAAGTTTTTAAACAGAACTACTTATAAAAAATGTTAACAGAAGTGTTAATACTATTTAATCCTTGTAATTATATTCATTACTACTACTAGTATATATATATATAATTAATTATTAATGAATAAAATAATATTAGATAATCTAAAGCTCAAAAAAACAGACGAGGTTCCTGTATGGTTAATGCGTCAAGCAGGTAGATACATGAAAGAATACCATTCAGTAAAGAGTAGGTTTAGTAGTTTTATAGAAATGTGTAAAAACTCAGAAGCAATAACTGAAATAACACTTCAACCAATTAAAAAGTTTGATTTTGACGCTGCTATTATTTTTTCCGATATATTGTTGATATTAGATGCTATTGACATTAAAGTAGATTTCATTCCAGGAAAAGGCCCAGTAATAAATAGCCAAGAAAGTTTAAAAAGTATTAAGAAACTATCTAAAGAATTGAATATTCAAAAAGTAAATCCTTGCTACAAGGCTATCAAAAATATTAAAGCTGAATTGAAAACTAAACCATTGATAGGTTTCGCTGCTGCACCTTGGACACTAGCTACTTATTATATAGAAGGAAGTATAACAAAAGACTTATCTAAGGTAAAAGGGTTTAGCTATAGAAACTCAAAAGAAATGGATTTTATAATTGATTTGTTTTCTAAATTAATAGCGCAACATCTTGTAAACCAGATACAAGCAGGAGTTGATTTAATACAAATATTTGACACACACTCTTACCAAATGGATTATAGAATGCACAAAAAGTATTCAATAGAGCAAGTAAAAATTATATCTAACGAGATAAGAAAGAAATATCCTGATATACCTATTATATATTATTCTAAAAATTCTCAATTTTTAGATAAAGAAACATATAAATACATAAACTGCCTAAGTTTAAGTTCTAATATAAACTTAAAAAAACAAACAGGGTTTCTTAAAAATAACATTTGTTTGCAGGGAAACTTAGATCCTCATTTATTAGTTGAGGGGGGAGATATTATGGTTAAAGAGATACAAAACATCCTTAATGTGATGAAAAACAACTCCTTTATATTTAACTTGGGTCATGGCATATTACCTCAAACACCAATTGAAAACGTTTTTAAACTTATAGAAACAGTTAGAAATTTTAAAAAGAAGGCTTGAAAACAGCTAAAAAAACTATGGCAATTAAAAAAACAGTAGGGATCTCATTTATTATTCTGAAAAATTTATCGTTATACTTATTATTTTTATAATAAAACCGTTTATAGCAACTTATGAAAAAACCATGACACGCAGACAATAGGATAACAAATAATAGCTTAACTAAGAGCCAAAGTTCTATAGTGTTATTAATAATAATCATAGAAAAACCTAAAAGCCATGTAACTACCATGGCTGGATTCATTATTATCTTTATTAACTTTCTTTCCATTAATAAAAATTTATTATAAGTGTTAATATCTAATTTTTTTTCACTATGATAAACAAAAAGGCGAGGCAAATAGAGCATGCCGGCCATCCATGCAGTAAAAGATATAATATGTATGGACTTTATAAATAAGTAAATATTATCCATGAATATACCTTTTTACTAAACTATAAAGAAGTTTTATGTGTGCAGAACTATCATTAAGACAAGGAACCATTAAAAAATTCTTCCCGCCATTCTCTAAGAATACTTTCTTAGCTCTTATATTTATTTCCTCTAAAGTCTCTATACAATCAGAAGCAAACCCAGGACAGAGTATGACAACATTTTTTGTTTTATTTTTAGCTAAGTCCAATAAGGTTTCCTCTGTGTAAGGGGTTAGCCATTCTTCAGGGCCAAATCTAGACTGAAAAGTAGTTAAAAACGGTATTTTGCCTTTAAATTTTTCTTTTAATAACCTAGTAGTTTTATGACAATGACAATGATAGGGATCGCCTTTAAAAAAATATCTTTTAGGAATACCATGATAAGAAGTTATTATTATATCAGGGGTCCATTTTATAGAAGCTATGCTCCTGTTTAATGTATTTGTTAAGGCAGCAATATATATAGGATTAGAATCGTAATGAGGTATGATTTGTATGCTTGGTTGCCATCTCATTTCTAATAATGTTTTAAAAACAGAGTCACAGACTGAGCCTATAGTTGCTGATGAGTATTGAGGGTATAAAGGCAATATAATTATATTTTCACAACCTTTATTTTTGAGTTCTAAAATTTTATTTTTAATATTAGGCTCACCATAACGCATAGCATAATCAACTATTAAATTTTTATTTGATAGTTTTTTAGACAATTTTTGTTGTTGTCTAATAGTGTAATATCTTAATGGTGATTGATCAATATCATTCATCCATATTTCTTTGTATGTTTTTGCTGTTTTTGCAGGTCTAACCTTTAGTATAATGAAATTTAATATAAACCACCATAAATACTTATTAATTTCTATTATTCTTTTATCTGATAAAAATTCTTTTAAATATTTTTTAATATCCTTTTTTGAAGTAGACTCAGGAGTGCCAAGATTTATTAACAAAACAGCATTTTTTCCAAAGGAAACTTTTGGGTGAGACTTAGTTTTTTTAATAACCATTAATTTTTACTACTTTATTGACTTATATAATAATTTATTATATTTTAATTTCAAACATTTCACTTAATATCTCAATTAAAATGCATTTACAAGATTTAAAAAAAAAGAAAACCCATGAGCTTTTGCAATTAGCTGCTGAACATGAAATAGAAAATGCTGCTAATATGCGAAGACAAGACATAATGTTTAGTATTTTAAAATCTGTTGCGGATAGGGGAGCGTCTATACATGGAGATGGTGTAATAGATATACTTCAAGATGGTTTTGGTTTTTTAAGAGCTCCTGAATCTAATTATCTTCCTGGACCGGATGATATATATGTAAGTCCTAGTCAAATTAGAAGGTTTGGTTTAAGAAACGGAGATACTGTAGAAGGTGAGATAAGACAGCCAAAAGATAATGAAAGATATTTTGCATTATTAAAGGTTACAACCATCAACTTTGAAAGCCCGGATAAAGTAAGAAATAAAATAAACTTTGATAACCTAACACCTTTATACCCAAATAGTAAAATTCAATTGGAAGTGGACTCCTCGGATCCAGCAGTTAAAAAGAAAAATATGTCTACAAGAATAATGGAACTAGTTTCTCCTATAGGCAAAGGACAAAGAGCCCTTATTGTTTCTCCTCCCAGAACAGGAAAAACCGTATTTTTACAAAGCATTGCTCATTCTATTGAGATGAATCATGAAGAAGTATATCTGTTGGTTTTGCTTATAGATGAAAGACCAGAGGAAGTAACAGATATGCAAAGAACAGTTAAAGGGGAGGTAGTATCTTCTACTTTCGATGAGCCAGCTGGTAGACACGTTCAGGTTGCAGAAATGGTAATTCAGAAAGCAAAAAGGTTAGTTGAAAGTGGAAGAGATGTTGTTATATTGTTGGATTCAATAACGAGATTAGCAAGAGCATACAATACTGTAGTTCCTTCTTCTGGTAAAGTATTAACAGGAGGGGTGGATGCAAACGCATTGCAGAGGCCCAAAAGATTTTTTGGAGCGGCAAGAAATATAGAAGAAGGGGGAAGTTTAACTATTATAGCTACAGCACTAATAGAAACCGGTTCTAGAATGGATGAGGTGATTTTTGAAGAGTTTAAAGGTACTGGTAATGCAGAAATAGTTCTTGATAGAAAGCTTGCAGATAAAAGGACTTTTCCTGCTATAGATATAGCAAAGTCAGGAACAAGAAAAGAAGAATTATTAGTTGATAAAGGGATATTATCAAAAATGTGGGTGCTTAGAAAAATACTATCACCTATGGGAACTACAGATGCTATGGAATTTTTATTAGAAAAGCTTAAATCTTCTAAAAACAATGAAGACTTTTTCTCAGCAATGAATCAGTAATCATTTTCCATTACAATTGAACCAAACGTTTTTCTTAATTCAAGGTCAGAATGTGCTTTTGAAACATCTGAAAGTTTATAAGAGGTATTAATTTCTAATTTTATTTTATTTGTTAAAATCATTTTAAATACTCTTCCAGAACTATGTAAAAGATCATTTCTTTTAGTTCCATAGGTCATAAGTGTAGGCCTAGTAAAAAAAAGGCTTCCCTTAGAAGCCAAGAGACCTGGGTCTATAGGAGGACAGTTACCAGAGGAATTTCCAAAAACAACCATAGTCCCAAGTGGCTTTAGGCAATCAAGTCCTAATATTGCTGTATCTTTCCCTACTCCATCAAAAACTACATCTACTCCTAGGCCGTCTGTAAGGTGTTTAACTTTTTCTACAAAGTTCTCATTTTTATATAAGATTATTTCATCACAGCCGTTTTGCTTAGCTAGTATAGCTTTTTCTTCAGTTCCTGCTGTCCCAATAATTTTTGCACCCAAGTGTTTTAACCACTGACAGGCTAATAGTCCAACTCCGCCAGCTGCAGCATGAAATAGAACAGTATGTGTATTATTTACTTTAAATAGTCTTTCTATTAAATATTCTACAGTCATTCCTTTCAATAATACAGCTGCAGCTTGCTGATCAGTAATTTCTCCAGGAATTTTAACTAACTTATTTGCTTCAATATTTCTGTGCGTAGAATAACTTCCCAATGCCATCACATAGGCAACTCTATCACCAACATTGTATTCATTTACATCGGCAGCTTTATCTACTATTATTCCAGCGCCCTCCATGCCTAACTTAGTTGGAAGGGGAAGCGGATATAAGCCTGACCTATGATAAGTATCTATAAAATTAAGACCAACAAATGTATGCTTTACAGTTACCTGACCAGGTTTTAATTTTTCGAGCTCACGCTCTTTCCATAATATTTCTTCTGGGCCACCATTAGTGCTTATTTCTACTTCTTTTATAATCATTTATATAACTGCTTTTAAAATTTAAAATAGTATATTATTATACTATATCATAGCTATTGTAAAAACGTGAAATTATTTTATGAAACACATATTTTTTTGTATTAATATAAGAAAAGATAAGAGCTAATAAATTATATGAAAAACAGAGAAAAGGAATTAGGTACTAAAAAAGTTAGAATTAGTTCACATGGGTGCTTGCATAGATGTAAATTAGGACCAATAGCAGTATCTTATTCAGAAGAAAATTGTAATAAAATATTAAGCAAAGAAGATATTGAGTTACTTGTCAAAAGTAAAAACTTTAAGAAAAATTTAATAGAAAACTAAATGCAAAAAACAATATTTGCACTTGCAACAGGAAATGAAATATCAGCGCTGTCTATAATTAGACTATCAGGAAAAGAAAGTGAAAAAGTTTTAAAAAAATTAACATTAAAAAACACTCCAACAGAAAGACTTTTAACATTAAGAAATTTCTATTTTCCTAATAAAAATAAAAAAATAATCGATACATGTCTGGTAGTTTGGATGCCGGCCCCTAGGTCTTATACCGGAGAGGACTGTATAGAAATTTATACACATGGAGGAGACGCTGTATTTCAAAGCTTTTTTTCTGTGTTAACTTCATTTCCTAATGTGCGATATGCTGAACACGGAGAGTTTTCAAAAAGAGCAATAATTAATGGTAAAACAGACTTAATAAAAGCAGAAGCAGTTAATGATTTAATAAATGCCCTTACTGAGAAGCAAAGAGAGCTAGCCATTAAACAGTTTAACAAAGGTTTATCTATTCCTATTAAACAGTGGAGAAAAGAAATTATAAAATGTATGGCTCTAATAGAGGCAAACATAGATTTCTCAGATGAAAGTGATACACCAGAAAACTTAGACATAACGAAAGAACTTATAGCATTAAGGGAAGAAGTTAGAGAAGCCCTCAAAAACAAAGATTACTATGAGCTAGTTAATAAGGGAATAAAGGTTGTTTTAAAAGGTAAGCCAAATGCAGGAAAATCAAGCATATTTAACAGCATCATTAAAGAACAAAAGGCCATAGTTAGTAACTCACCAGGAACCACAAGAGACTTTATAGAAGGACAGATTAATTTTAAAGGACATGCAATAACATTTTATGACACAGCAGGAATTACCATAACAGACAACAAAATTGAAAAAGAAGGAATTAGAAGGACAAGAAAACTATTAAAAGAAGCGGATATAATTTTAAACATCACAGAAGATGAAAACTTCTTATCTATTAGTAATAATAAAAAAGAATGGCTTATCTTAAATAAGATAGACAAAAGCAAAAAGTTAAAAAAAAGCTTAGAAGGCAAGGCTATGTTAGTTAGCGCTAAAACAGGAGAAGGCATTGGTTTTGTTTTAGAAAAAATTTATACAGTATTAATTAAAAAAACAAAAAAGTTTAACCACCATAAAAATATAATTATGAACTTAAGGCAAGCCAGCGAACTAAAAGAAGCAGAGACTAGCATCACTCTTGCTTTAGAGGAAAAGTCTGAGGAAATAATAAGCGAACACCTTAGGCAAGCTAACAGAAGTTTAGAAAGAATTATAGGAAATATTGATGTAGAAGAGGTATTGGGTAATATCTTTTCTAATTTTTGCATAGGAAAATAAAGTTTCACGTGGAACTTTAATAAAAAAGGTAGTTATATGTTTCACGTGAAACAACAATAAGTTTTTGTAGACTATTCTTGAGGCGTCTATATATTAAAGAAGTTATGTACAATATAAAATTTGCAGATGTAATCATAATAGGCGGAGGTCATGCAGGTGTTGAGGCAGCCAGTGTGGCTGCTAGGACTGGTGCTCAGGTTTTATTAATTACAATTGACAAAGAAAAAATTGGAGAAATGTCATGCAACCCAGCAATAGGGGGAATTGGAAAGGGTCACATAGTTAGAGAAATTGATGCTATGGGAGGAGTAATGTCAAAATGTGCAGATAAGTCTAGCATACAATTTAAGGTTTTAAATGCTAGCAAAGGGCCAGCTGTTAGAGGACCTAGGTGTCAGGCTGACAGAGGTTTATACAAGGAAGCGATAAATGAAGAGATAAGAAAACATAAAAATATTAAAATTTTAAATGGTTTAGTAGAAATTATAAAAATTGACAAAGGTGTTTGTGGAGGCGTGGTATTGAAGGGAGGGGAGCATATAAATTCAAAGTCTGTTGTTCTTACCACGGGAACATTTTTGAACGGAACCATACATATAGGTAATAAAAAAATTTCAGCAGGGCGAATTAATGAAAGTTCTTCCGTTGGATTAGGTGTATTTTTAAAATCTTTAAATTTACCTATGGCGAGACTTAAGACTGGCACGCCTCCTAGGTTAGAAAAAAATACTATTAATTTTGATTTTTTAGAAAGAGATGATGGGGACACAATCCCAGAATTTTTCTCAGTTGATACTAAAAAGATTTATAATAAGCAGTTGCCTTGCCATGTGGTTTGGACTAATCAGCAAACTCATAAAATCATCAAAGACTCTTTAGACAAAAGTCCTTTGTATAATGGTGCTATTTCCTCTTCTGGGCCAAGGTATTGTCCTTCAATTGAAGATAAAATTAAAAGATTTTGTGATAGAGATAGACATAGAATAATGCTGGAGCCTGAAGGGTTAAAGTCAGGAGTCATTTACCCTAATGGAATTTCAACTTCTTTGCCTATAGAAGTACAAGAGCGATTTTTGAAATCTATTAAAGGGCTTGAAAAAGTTAAAATAGCTCAGGCTGGGTATGCAATAGAATATGATCATATAGACCCTAGGGCATTGAAAAAGACTTTAGAAATTAAAAATATTAAAAATTTATTTTTTGCAGGACAAATTAATGGAACAACAGGTTATGAGGAAGCTGCAGGGCAAGGGCTAGTTGCTGGAATTAATGCTGCATTGAAGTTGGATAGTAGTAAAAAAGATTGGGAGTTAGACAGAACAGAATCATATATAGGTGTCATGATTGATGATCTAGTTGCGAGAGGGGCAGCTGAGCCTTATAGAATGTTTACTTCAAGAGCAGAATATCGATTGCATTTGAGGGTAGACAACGCTGATTTAAGGTTGACTGATAAAGCTTGTAAGTTAAATATTTTGACTAAAGATAGAGAAGAAAAATTTTTAAGATATAAAGAAGATTTAAGTTACTTAAAAAATAAATGTAAACACGTTACTATTACTCCTAATGAAGCTAAGCACTTAAATTTAAATTTAAGCGCAGATGGAAAGAGAAGGTCGCTTTACGAGCTATTGGGATATGAAAATCTTAACCAAAATAAGTTAGTTAAAAAGTATATATTTTTCAATAAATATAGTGATCTTGTTATTAAACAACTGATGATACAATCAAAGTATGAATCTCATTTGATAAAACAAAAAGCCAGCATTTTTTCTTATAAACAAGATCAGCTAGTGAAAATTCCAAAAAATATTAACTATAAAGAAATAGGAGGTTTATCAAACGAATCCTGTCAAGCTTTAGAGTTTGCAAGGCCTGGTGATTTAGCAACAGCAGCAAGAATACCAGGGGTTACTGCAGCGGCATTATCATCTGTTCTTTTATATACTAAAAAGAAAGTAAAAAAAGTTGTTTAAAGTTAATGAAAAAGACTTTTA
>MDTB01001360.1_pt1 | contig 10408 bp, 9 predicted proteins | sample 811161 | NCBI WGS metagenome assembly MDTB01 (sample SAMN05326650, study PRJNA326480) | marine metagenome | isolation source: seawater | place: Mediterranean Sea | collected 2009
TTATTTTATATAGAATATCGTTAGTTACTAATTCTTGATTTTCAAAAATATTTCCTATTAAAAAAAAAGAAATATCTTTTGTTTTTCTCTTAATTATTTTATTACCATTATTAAATAAATTCATCTTTAATAATTTATTATTTTTGATATTGATATCTACTCCAATCATTTAGGTTCGCAAAAAAAGTATCGTTATAGATTTAATTTGAGATGAATTTGATATATAAATATTTCTTATTGGTTCTGCATAAAAAGATTTTGATTTATAAAAATTTTTAAAAATCCAAGTATTAGTATCAACTATTTTTTTTTTTTTATTAATTTTGATATTGATTTTATTATTACTGTTAAGAGATTTTAATTCTAAATCGATAATTGGAAATGGAAAGTTTTTAATCAAAAATCTCTTATGTAATAATTTTTTTTTAAATACAAAACTTTTGAATTTAATAAATTTATCTGACTCGACTAACTTTCCCATTTTAAAACCTTTACTAAATGTGGTTTTACTTAATTCAAAATCTCTAAAACCAAATTCAAAACTCTTAAATATCATGAAATCTTTTGAGTGATTATTACTTAAAATCTTTTTTTTATAAGAATATTTTCCATCGTCAATTTTAACATACTCAGTAGTCGAGAAGAGATCGAAATATTTTTCTCTAACTTTGTTAAAAGATTTTTTTCTTTTAAAAAAAAAATAATTTTCTTTTTCATTATTTTTGAATTTGCTTAATGAAATATTTTTATTAGGAATAATAGAAATATTTTTATAATTTTTTAACTCCGATAAAGAAAGATATTCTTTTGTAGTTTTTGACTTAAAGTATAAACCTAAAGTTGGATCTACTAATATCCATTTATTTTTTAATTTTATGTCTAAAAACCAATGGCTTATGGGAAATTTCTTGGACTTTGCTCTTATAATTTTCGATTTAATTTTATGTATTTTTAAAAGATATTTTAAAAAAAATGTTATCTCATGGCAATATCCATAAAAATAATTATTTACAAATTTAAAAATATTGTTTGTTTCTAAAGGGTTAAAAATTTTTCTATAATCAAAGGCGGGAGCGGAATAGGAACAACCAGATGCTAAATTCAAACATTTTTTAAATACTAAATCCTTCTTTGTTGCTTTTGTAATATGGAATAAATCTTTTTGTTTTATTAAAAATTTTCTTTTTTTTATCTTTTGAAAAAGTACAATTTCATTATTAATCATTACCTAATATTAAAATTTTATTTCAGTTTAAACTCAGCAGTTTTAAAATCCCAAATATTATCAATATCGCTAGCTCTTTTTGTACTAACAATATATGGGTAAGTTTTTAAATCTACAAATTTTTTCTTTTTTTTTAGTCTATTACTTGTTGAAATATAGATATCGCCGCTAGGATAAAATACTTTCTTAAAGCTCTGTCTATTAGTGCTTTTAATTTTTTTTCTCTTATTAACAAGAAAACTAATTTTATTTTTTTTTATTAAATAAAAATTATAGGGGTTATATTTTATTTCAGTATAACTTACACACGACTCTCGCTTATTACCAATCATTTTACGAAGGCTCTTGTCGATGTCTTCTGATCTTCTTAATGGTGATGTGGGTTGAAGTAAAATAATAATCTTACAGTTTTCAAATTTTTTCATTTCAAAAAAAATTGTATCAATTATTTCTGATTTTTTGGTACTCAGGTTTTCTGGACGTTTGCTTAATATAAATTTTTTAAATTTTTTTGAATAATTTAAAATTTTACTAGAATTTGAAGAAACGACAACTTCATCGATAAGTTTTGATTTTTGAGCAGCTTTTAATGTCCAAAATATAAGTGGTTTTTTATTAAATTTCCTTATATTTTTATTTTTTAATTCTTCACTAGATTTCCTAGCAGGAATTATTGCTAAAACTTTTTTACCATTTATCATAATTTTTTTTTGCCTTTAAATATTCATCCCATTGGCCTGTATCGAACCAAGAATTTTCACTTACTGGAAAAATGCTAATTTTTTTTTTGTTTTTTTTAGCGATCATTATTAATTCATCAAAATCAAGATACTTTTCTTTTTTTACAAACTTAAGGACACTATTATTAACTATATAAATTCCAGTATTCACCAGATAATGTTCAGAGGGTTTTTCTGATATATTGATTAAATTACCTTTATTATTAATTTTACAAACACCATATGGAACTTTAAATTGTTTAGAGGAAACTAAAATAGTTATATCGTTTTTATTTTTCTTATGAAAATCAAAAAAATCCGCACAATCGAAATCTATTAACGTATCGCAATTGGTTATAATGTAATCTTTTTTTTGCGCAGGATCTATATAACCTAAAGAACCAGCTGTACCTAAAGGTTTTTTTTCTTGAATAAATTTGAATTTATAATTTGGCTGAAGCTCCTTAAAAAAAGATTTAATTAAATCACTTTTATAATTTATTGAAATTATAAACTTATTAATATTAAAATTTGTAAAATGTTCAATAATGCTCTCAATTACTGTTTTATTATTTAAGGGTATGAGTGGTTTGGGTAGAATATTTGTTAATGGCCTAAGTCTTGTGCCCTCTCCTCCAGCCATAATAATTACTTCGGTATTTATTTTTTTATTAGACATTTTATTTCTTTTTTTATTAGATACGTAATCAATAATTTTTTTGTTTTTATTAATAATTGGTATTAAGGGTATATTTTTTTGTTTTAAAATATTCTTAGCCTCACTCAGATATGAGTTAGTATTATGTAAATATAAACTTTTCTTATTATAAATATCTTTTATACTATCCTTCGTACTCCTTTTTTTTAGAATAGCTCTTCTTATATCTCCATCAGTAATAGTTCCTAATAGAACTTTATTCTTTTTAACAACCAAAAGGCATTTTTCTCCAGTTTTCTGAAGTAGTTCGAGAACCTTATGAATACTGGCTGTCTCTTGAATAAAGATATTTTTCATTAATATTAAATTAATTGATCGTACTTATAATTTTTTTTAGCTTTTTTACCTATATATTTAAAAAACTTTGTTGGAGAAATTCCTGTACCTGGTCTTTTCACTCCAATATTTTGAAGTGAAAATACTTCTCCTTTTTTAATACTTTTTATTGCAACTATAGATTTTCTAGCAATATTAATATTTTTTCTCTCACTTCTAGTGACTTTTTTCTCGTATTTACCAAGAGCTTTTTCTATATTTCTTATTGCGGTCACCATTTTTTTTAATTCCGATGGTGTGATACTTGCTTGATGGTCCGGTCCAACCATTTTTCTATCTAAAGTAAAATGTTTTTCAATAAAAACTGCTCCCAACGCGGCTGCAGCTATTGGAACCTCAATACCTAAAGTGTGATCAGATATTCCTACCGGCAAACGAAATTTTTTATTTAAATATAACATAGCTTTCAAATTTGTATCTGAATAGGGCGTGGGATACTCGCTATTACAATGAAGAAGTGTTATTTTTTTTTTATTTAAACCATTTTTTTTAAAAAATTTTAATGTGTCGGAGATTTCATTTACTGTTGACATGCCAGTCGATAAAACAATTTTTTTATTAAAAGATGCTAATTTTTTAAGGTAAGGATAATTTATAATTTCTCCAGAAGGAATTTTAAATTCTTTGATTTTTAGTTTCTTTAAAAAATCAAGGCTTGGCAGATCAAAAGCTGAGGATAAGTATTCAATTCCTTTTTTTTTACAATACTTATGAAGTTTAAAATGTTCTTCTTCTGTCAATTCTAGACTCTTTTGCATATCATATTGACTTTGATTAGTTTTTGTTACTGCTTGCGCGTATTGGGCTTTTTTCGCAGATTTTGTAACTGTTTCATCTGCAGTAAATAATTGAAATTTTATTGCATCAACATTTGCCTGTTTTGCTTTATCAATTAACTTGTAAGCAAGTTTAATTTTTCCATTATGATTGCAGCCTGCTTCAGCTACTATTTTAATTTTTTTTTTTATCATTGGGGGTTTTATTTTTCTAATTGTTTTCTAATAAATTTTTGATCTATTTTTATAGATTTTATAATTTTTATAATTTTTTCAGAAGATTTACCGCTACCAAAATAATAATTCATTTTTTTTATTTTTAAATTAAAATTTTTACTTAAAGCTTTTTTAATTGAATTAGATATTTGTTTTTTTTGGTAATTAGAATTAATTATACTTTTATGAAAGAATCTACCATTTTGCCTTTCTCCAATATTAATTGTAGGTTTTTTAAAATAAGGTGTTTCGGTTATTCCGCTTGACGAATTTCCAATTACAAAACTACAATAAGGTAAGAGACTAAATAATTTTTTAAATCCAAGTGATTTTATTAGAGTAAAATTATCATTATTTTTTTCCTCTTTTTTTAGAATTTTTTTTATTAGATCGCTCTCGTTTTCGTGTCCAGGATATGTTGCAATGATCTGTATATCAAAATCCCTCAATGAGGAAAGTATATTTCTTAACTGTTCTGTTGTTGAAACTTTCTTTTTTAAAGTAACAGGATGATATGTAAAAATAGCATATTTCTTATTTTCATTAAGTTTAAGATCATTTAAAATTTTTTTGTATGAAATTTTTTTTATATTTTTTAAATTATCAATAGCTGTTGTCCCAACATTAAATATTCTAAACTTTTGTTCTCCCATTTTTTGAATATTTTTTTTGTAAGTGTTACACATAACAAAATGTAAGTGTGATCCTTTTGTAATCATATGTCTAACTTGTTCGTCAATCACCCCTTCGCTTTTTTCGCCTCCGTATAAATGGATAATTGGTTTATTATATATAATTGCATTATTAACTATTGCTAATTTCTCAAATCTGTCTCCTAAGACGCATACAAAATCAAAATGTTTTTTTTCAAAAATTTTACTCACTGATATATGAGCTTCACTAAGTGCTTTTAACAATCCAAGTTTATCATATTGATTATTTCTATACCTAAAAAAACCCTCAATTTTTAATTTATTAGATTTTATCTCGTTAACTGTTTTACCAAAATTTTCATTAAGGTGTGTTCCACCCACAAACAAAAGCGGCTTAATTTTTTTATCTTTCCTCATTTTTAATAATAATGGAGAAAGAATTGCCATATCACCTCTAGTTGTTGTGAAAACAGCTATTTTAATCATTTTAATAAGAGCCTAAATTTTTCTATCTATAAATTCTTTTTGCCATAACTCTAAATTTAAAATCGACCATAAAATTTTTCCATGGTTTTTTTTAAAATTAATATGCTCCAAAAATATTTTTTTAATATTTTGATGTCGGTATATCTTTCTTTTTTTAAAAACATTGCTTGAAATAATTTTTTTAAAAAAATTTTTTAGTATTTTTGATCTAAAATAATCATCAAGGGGAATTGTAAAACCTTTTTTATCTTGGTGAATTATATTTTTGGGAAGGTATTTTTTAGAAATTCTTTTTAATATATATTTAGAAACTTGCTTATTACTTATCTTTTTCTTTTGATTAAATTTATTAACAGTTTTAACAAAAGAGATATCGCAAAAAGGAACTCTAATTTCAATTGAATTAGCCATACCAATTTTATCTTGTCTTTGTAACCATTTGTCCAAGTGAAAAGATTGATCATAAATCCTTTGAAATTTATGATCCTGCAAATTATTTTTTAATAATTTATTTCTTTCTACAAAATTTCTTTTTTTAATATTAAATACTTCAAAAATAATGTTGTAATCAAACATTGAGTTTGAATAAATTGATTTTTTTTTGTTAAAAATATTACTCCATTTATACCCACCGAATAGTTCATCTGAACCATCTCCCGCTAATAATACTTTTATTTTTTTCTTTTTTGCTAAATTACAAAGATCATTAATAGCAATAATATTTGGATCATGAAGAGGTGCCTCATAATAAAAAATGCATTTTTTTATATTTTTTAAAATAGAATAACTAGTAAAATTAATTTTATTATGGGAACTTTTAATTAAATTTTGAACAATAGATTGATTTTTTGATTCATCTAGTTGAGAGTTTGATATTGAAGTTGAAAGTGTAAAGATTCTTTTTTTCCTATTAATTTTTTTGATAATCATTGCTAAAATACTTGAGTCTAGACCTCCACTTAATAATAAGCCTATTTTAACATCGCTTCTTAAATGTTTTTTAATAGTGCTAAAAAGTTTTTTTTCAATTAATTTTATATTTGGACCTTTATCAAAAAATGTTTTCTTTAAATCAAAAAAACGCTTTTTTTTAATTGATAGAGATTCATTAATTTCATAAAAAAACCCTGGTTTTACCTGTTTAACATTTCTGTAAAGAGTATCTTCTCCTGCTATATTTCCCCAAAGTAAATTTTCAAACACTTTAGAATTATTTATTTCAAACTTGAATATATTTTTAAAAGATTTTACTTCACTTGAAAAATAAATTTTTTTATTTAATACGACGTAGAAAAGAGGTTTCATTCCAAAATGATCTCTAGATAAATAAATTTTATTTTTTATTTTGTCATAAAATATAAATGAAAACATTCCCTCAATTTCATTTAGAATACCCATTCCATATTTTATCAAGAGATGGAATAGCACTTCGGTGTCGGTATGGGATTTAAAATTAAAATTTTTAAAATATTTCTTTTTAAGTTCTATAAAGTTATATATTTCTCCATTAAAAGCCAAAATATAATTTTGATTTATGTCTGTAAATGGCTGATCACCTTTTTTTGATATATCTAATATTGATAATCTCCTAAAACCTAAATTGAACCTTTTTCCCAAATATAAGCCTTTTGAATCTGGCCCTCTGTGAACAATTTGATTTGTCATATTTTGAATAACTTTTTTTGACTCTTTTTTATCCAAATTGTTTTTTGAAATTATTCCTGCAAATCCACACATAATCTATCTTATCCTTTTTGATGGGTTCCCAACATAAGTACCGCTTTTATATATATTCTTCAGAACATTTGTCATTGATCCAGTTGTTATATTTTTTTTTATTTTTACTTTTGGATTAATAACTGAGCCACTACCAATAAAAATATTTTTCTCTAAGTTACATCTTCCACAAATCAATGACCTTGGAGATAAAATTGTGTTTTCACCAATTACAGAGTGATGACAAACTACTGAGCCAATATTTATGATCGAAAATTGATCTATTTTTACATCAAAGTCTATTAATACATTATCAAAAACAATCGAACCTCTTTCTATTAATGCTCTTTTATGAATTGATGATTTTTTTGAAATTATTTTAGGAGTTTTTAATTTTTTTACTTTTATAATTTTAATTATTTTTTCTCTTATATTCATCAATTCAGGCCTTCCACCAAGTGCGAGTGAGTAATTGATATTATTTGTAATATTTTTTTTTTTAGCAAATTTTGAAAAATTACCAAGAAATTTTAAATCTTTAAATGAACGTTGATTATTGTAGTATCCTACGATTTTGAAGAGTTTATCTCTATTTATAATTTCGATAGTTTTTTTCGCTAAGTCTCCGCCACCTAAAATAATTATTTTTTTCATTTTATATATTAAGTAGAATACTAGTAACTTTATTCATCTGATTAGAAGATAAGTTTGTGCTACAAGGAATATTAATTGAACTGTTAAATAATTCAATTGATTTGGAAATCTTATATTGTTCAAATTTTATATATTTTTTTTGAAGATGAATTGGTAACCACATTGATCTTGTTTGTATATTTTTTTTAAATAATTTTTTAATTAAGATATCTTTTTTATACCTAAAATTTTTTTTTATAATAATAGTCATCATCCAATTATTATTATCTGCATATTTAGGTCGTTGAGCTAATTTTAGTCCAGTTATTTTATCAATTTTTTTTTTATAAAAACTATATATCTCTTTCTTTTTTTTAATAAATAATTGAATTTTTTCTAGTTGGGCGACTCCTACAGCTGCTTGAATATTAGTTAAACGGTAATTGTAACCTATGTCATCATGCTTATAAATAATTGAGTCATTGGTTGCTTGAGTAGATAAATATTTACATTTTTCAGCTAATTTTTTATTATTAGTGATAATCATCCCTCCGCCTCCTGAAGTTATTATTTTATTTCCATTAAAAGAAAGGCAACCAATATCCCCAATTGTTCCAGCATGTTTATTTTTTAATTTTCCTTTTAGGTAAAATGTTCCTAAAGCCTCTGCTGCATCTTCTACTATTTTAATATTTTTTCTTTTACAAAAGTTTACTATTGACTCTAAGTCAACTGCATTGCCCGAAACATGAACAGGGATGACTGCTTTTATTTTTTTTCTAGTTTTTTTATTGATAGTAAAACCATTTTTAAAGAAAGTATTTTTTTCAATAAACTGTTTAAACTTATCAATATCTAAATTATAGAAGTTGTCACAATCCATAAATACTGGTGAAGCGTTTAGGTATCGAACTGGATTAACAGTTGCAATAAAACTCATACTTGGGACTATTACTTCGTCATCTTGCTCTACATTGATTGATCTGAGTGCCAAATGAAGAGCTGTTGTGCCGCTGGAACAAGCAACTGCATATTTTGATTTAGTAAATTTAGAAATATTTTTTTCAAAAATATTTACGTATTCTCCAACTGATGAAACAAATTCTGTTGAGATACATTTTTTTAAATATTTTTTTTCATTCCCTTTTAAATTTGGAACGGACAAAGGTATCATGATGATTCTAATTTTTATACTTTGAATTATTTGGATCTGAATAAATTTTATTTTTTAAAGCAAAAATTAGTTCTTTAATTGCATCTTCAAGAGATTTTTCTAACTTAAACTTTAAAGTTTTTTCAAGCTTTGAAAAGTCAACTCTATAACTTCTAAGATCTTCATCTTTTCCTATATAATTAAGTTTGATCTCAGGAAGAAATTTTTCTTTTATAATTTCTGCAACCTCTTTCTTTTTTTTATTTGCATTAGTATTGCCTAAATTAAAAACTTGATTTTTAATTAAACCTAATTCAGCACTAAAAATAGCATCAACGACTCTACCGACTTCTCCAACCCACATCAAAGGTCTCCAAAGTTCGCCCCCAAATATCTCTAATTCTTTGTTGGCGATTGCGTCTTTGCAAAAATGATTAACTATTAAATCAAATCTCATTCTTGGTGAAATGCCATGAACTGTTGAAGGTCTTAAAATTGTGTAAGAAAGATTTGAGTCATAATTTTTTGACAGATATTCCTCCATAAAAATTTTACTTTCTGCATAAAGTGAAACTGGATTTAATGGAGAGTTTTCAGTCGCCATTAAGTTAGTGTCTTGCACACCATAACTGCTACAAGTTGAAAAAAAAATAATTCGTTTAATATTATTCTCAGAGGATAAATTTATAATTTTTTTAGTAGCTTCAATATTTGTTTTTTTTGTTAAATTCGGGTCTTTTTTGCATGCACCCTCACCAACAATTGCAGCTAAATGAACAACATAATCAACTTTTTTAATTAATTCACTTAATAAATTCTCATCATTGATATCTCCTTTAACAAAATAATATCCTGGATAACCAATGAAACAACTTGCCCCCTCTGCTCCCTGCATTAAATTATCAATTACATAGACTTCGTAGTTTTTTGCCAGTAAATGCCTAACAGTAGCTGAACCTACATATCCTGCTCCACCGGTTACTAGAACTTTAATTTTGTTTTTCATAATTATATCCAGCCTGTATTACCACTTACGTGATAATTATGCTTCTTGAGTTTATTTTTAAAATTTTCCCAAACTCCATTATTATCTAATATGAATCTTACTTTGTTTAAATTTTTAAATATTAGATTTGTTTTCTTCTTAAATATATCGTGATCAACCGCAAGTATTAAACAATCAAATTGTTTAAGGTCTTGTGGAAATCTAAATGATTTTACACTTAAAATTTCATGAATTTCTTTTTTTGAATAGTATGGATCAAAAACTTTTACATTCATTTTATGTTTTTTTAATTCTTTTACGAAAGGGATAATTGGTGAAAGAATACTAACTTTAAGATTACCTTTATAAGATAACCCTAAAACACCAATATTTTTAAATCTTTTTTTCACTAAAGATCTAGCAATTAATAAATTTATATTTTTATCAGTTTTAATTGTCTCTCTTAAAAGAGTTAAATCTTTTTTTTTTTTAATATCTTGTAAAACATATTGACTTGATAAAGGAATACAATAACCTCCAGATCCAAATCCCGGGTAAAAAGTTCCAATATTCCACTTTGTTCCGACTAACTTTAAAACTTCCCTCATATTTTCTTTTGGATAAGCAAGTGATAATTGATTTGCTAAAGTTATTTCTACATGTCGGTACGCATTTTCAATACTTTTAACCATTTCAGAGACTTTGTGAGAGCTTGCCTCGTGTAATTTTTTACAGACTATTGATAAAATACTTTTAGTAATTCTAGAGGATTTTTTATCTGTTGAACCAAAA
>MDTB01002095.1_pt1 | contig 10408 bp, 9 predicted proteins | sample 811161 | NCBI WGS metagenome assembly MDTB01 (sample SAMN05326650, study PRJNA326480) | marine metagenome | isolation source: seawater | place: Mediterranean Sea | collected 2009
ATGATGATTATTATTTTAGAATCACATATAAGATAATGGATATGACCACAGACTTTGCAGTTACCACTACATAATGTTATAAAATGAGTGATAAAAAAGAAAAAATGATGCAAGCTCTGAGTAAAAATCTTCCGGTGCAACCCGAGAAAAAACTCTTAGCTAAGCAAGAGAACATCGTACATGATACGGAAACAGATGTTCAATTTGCCCGTGATACATTGAAAGATTTGATTGGCAGATCGACGGAAGCACTTGAACATTTATCTGTTATAGCTCAGGAAACAGAACACCCTCGAGCATTCGAGGTTCTCTCAAATATGATTAAGTCAACAGGAGACCTTACTTCTGAATTGATTGATGTCCAAAAGAAAAGAAAAGACATTACTCAACAGAAAGGACAGGAACAAAACTCCACGACTAATAATGCGATCTTTGTGGGTTCTACTCAAGAACTACAGAAGATGTTGAGAAACCGAGATGTAATAGATGCCGACACCGAATAATAGCTCAGGATATTTAGGGAACGCTCTTGTTAAAAGAGATAGCGTTGAACACCAATTCACAAAGGAAGAGGTGATCGAATACGCCAAGTGTATGAAAAACCCTGTTCACTTTGCTGAGAATCATATCAAAGTGATCTCTTTGGATAAAGGTTTAGTTTCTTTTAAACCATATGATTATCAGAGAAAAATGTTTGAACATTTTAATGATAATCGATTCTCGATAGTTCTAGCATGTCGTCAGTCTGGTAAATCGATTAGTTCTATCATTTATATTCTATGGTATGTATGTTTTCATGCAGATAAGACTGTTGCTATTCTTGCCAATAAAGGAGCCACCGCGCGCGAGATGTTAGGAAGAATTACATTGGCTCTTGAAAATTTACCACACTTTCTTCAACCAGGATGTAAAGAATTAAATAAAGGTTCTATTGGATTCTCAAATAATTCAAAAATTATAGCATCGGCGACTTCAGCTTCCTCTATTCGTGGTCTTTCTGTCAACTTACTATTCCTTGACGAGTTTGCTTTCGTTGAAAATGCAAATGAGTTCTATACTTCTACATATCCTGTTGTTACCGCAGGTACTGACACAAAGGTGATTATCACATCAACCGCAAATGGAGTTGGTAATCTATATTATAAGATATATGAAAGTGCTAGAAAAGAACAAAATGAATTTAAATCATTTAGAGTAGATTGGTGGGATGTACCAGGTAGAGATGAGAAGTGGAAACAACAAACTATATCGAATACTTCAGAGATTCAATTCGAACAAGAGTTTGGTAATAACTTTCTTGGTACTTCTAATACTTTAATATCTGCTAATACTATATTAGGTCTTCAACATAAAGACCCTATAAAAATAAAAGATAATATTCGGTATTATGAAAAACCAAAGGCCGGACATCAGTATATAATGTGCGTTGATGTTTCAAAAGGAAGAGGGCAAGACTATTCAACATTCAATGTGATTCGAATCACGAATAAAGATTTTAAACAGGTTTGTACATTTAGAGACAATATAATCTCACCATTGATTTTTCCAGACTTACTTATGAAAGTAGCTAAGCAATATAATGATTGTTTGGTAGTGATTGAGAATAATGATGTCGGTCAAGTGGTATGTAATGCGATTCATTATGAATATGAATATGAGAATCTTTTCGTTGAGTCAACTGTAAAAGCATCTGGCATTGGCGTGACTATGACGAAGAAGATAAAAAGAATTGGCTGCTCTAATTTAAAAGATATTATTGAGATGGGTAAATTAGAAATAAACGATTTAAATACAATCAATGAGATATCTACATTTGAAGTAAGAGGGTCTAGCTATCAAGCAAGTGATGGGAACCACGATGATTTAGTTATGAATCTTGTTCTCTTTGCATGGTTTGTTTCATCAGAAGCGTTTGGTAACCTTTCTGAATTAGATTTTAAAGAACTATTGTATTCACAAACATTGAAAGAAATAGAAGATGATTTACCACCGGTTGGTGTTCTGCAAGATAAGTCAGTGGGAATCGAATGGTATGAAAAGCATAAGAGGGAAATGGAAAACTGGAACAATCTCTAAATCTCGCTATTTATAAATAGAGATGTATAAATTGAGATAGAAAACCTTATTATGCTAAACTTATAATTAAAACTAACTGACAAAGGAAATCAATTATGGCATTCCAAGTATCTGCAGGGGTCGAGGTAAAAGAAATCGACCTAACAAATGTGGTACCCGCAGTTTCTACCTCAATAGGTGGATACTCAGGCCACTTCAGATGGGGGCCTATTAATGAAATCACGCTTATTGGTTCTGAAAACGAATTGGCGAAAGAGTTTGGTAAACCTGATACGACTGTTCTATACGGACGTTCATTCTTTACTGCAGCTTCTTTCCTCAAATACGGAAACGCCCTCAAGGCGGTCAGAGCAAAAGCAAGTGGTACATTAAACGCGGCATCCGCATCACCGGGTGGAAGAATATTGAGTATATCAGTGGCTAGCGATGCAGCTACCCTTGGTGGTACTCCTAACTTCAACTCGCTTATAGGAAGTATTAGTTCAGCGGCCGTTTTAGGAGCGAATGACTTTTCAGTCGTTTCTTCTACTGGTAGCGGAGCGGCATTACAACCTAAATATCAAGTCTCCAATGTTACTATTCAAACCGCAGGAACCGGCTATGAAGCCGATGACACCGGTGAAGTAACAGTTAATCTTGGGGAAAACAAAACGCTAGTTGTTGACGTAACAGCAGGAAGCGATGGGATTCCAACTGCGGTAGCAGTTGATTCTTCTGGTGGAGTGATATCTCTCAATTCACCAACTTTCTATTCAGCTATTGCAACTTCTTCAACTGAAAATTCAGCTGTCGGTTCAGCCGGTTCTACTGGTACTGGTCTGAAATTAGACATCGTGTATAAACTATCAAGTCTCTCACCAACCAATGGTGGTACTGGATATTCTACAACAGCAGTAGCTCAGATTGACTTCAGTCCGAATGCAGCTCAAAGTTTAATAGCCAATGGAGATTCACCAAGTTTGGTAATCTTTAAGAATGGTAAAGAAATCTATCCATCATTTAGTATGGACGGTTTCGGAAGTTCTGTTGATTCACCTGGTATAAGACTTATCCAACCCGTATTGTCTTCTCCTCAGGTTGGCTCTGCCACTCTGATTGAGAATGACGACAAATTTGATGAAATCAAAGACTCTGGTCTTTCATCTGGCGTCGTATATTCAAGATATGCAGGAGAGATTGGTGATGGAACAAATCTATACGCGGTATCAAACTCTAATGCTAATTCACTTGCTCTTGCTAGTGGTACATTGGTTAATAACTCATTTGACGGTTCTCCAAGTGCCGGTGAATATCATATTCTTATTACATCTACTGATGATGCAGTAACAGGAAATGGTACAACCGAAACTGAAGTTGAGAAATGGTCATTCCTTGGCACCACTGAAGGTGATAAGAAAGAGGACGGAACCAATAACTACTATGCAGACGTACTTAATCAGCAATCAGAATGGGTATATATTCCTGGCACAATCACTGCCGGTAAACATGACCTAGGTGGTGGACAAGATGGTACTATAAGTGTAAGTGGTATTACAACTGGATTAGATTTATTAGCCGACTCAGAAACAGTAGATGTGAATCTATTATTCTCTGAATCAGATGCTGATGGAGTTAACACAATCGGTAATAAACTTACTACAATTGCAACAACCCGTAAGGATTGTGTAGCATTTGTTGGAGTCCCGGTTAAAGATACAGCTAATGCAACTGACCCGTTAAATAACGTTAAGGATTATAAAGCCTCATTGAGTGCACCTGATTCTTATAGTGTTATTGGCTCAGGAGCTGCATATGTATACGACAAATATAACGATAAATTCCTATACATCGGAACACAAGGTCACTTAGCCGGTCTTTGTGCTAATACTGATCAGGTTGCTGAAGCATGGTTCTCACCAGGTGGATTCAATCGAGGACAACTTCGTGGAGTCACTAAACTTGCGTTTAACCCAACCAAGATACAAAGAGATGAGTTATATAAGGCGGGCATTAACCCGATAGTCTCTTTCCCAGGTCAAGGTACGGTATTATTTGGAGATAAAACTCTTCAAGCCAAACCATCGGCCTTCGACAGAATTAATGTACGAAGATTGTTCATCACATTAGAAAAGGCAATTGCTACAGCAGCAAAATTCCAATTATTCGAATTAAACGACGAGTTCACTCGCGCGACATTCCGTAATTTGGTTGAGCCATTCCTAAGAGATGTTCAAGGTCGTAGAGGTATCACAGACTTCTTAGTAGTATGTGATGAAACTAATAATACAGGACAAGTTATTGATACTAATAGATTCGTGGCTGACATATTCATTAAACCAGCTCGCTCTATTAACTTCATTACATTGAACTTCATCGCCACAAGAACCGGCGTAGAGTTCTCTGAAATTGTCGGTAGCAACTAATAAATAGAATAGGAGAATAAAACTATGGCAACATTTAGAGTAGATGACTTCAAGTCCAAACTAGTTGGTGGTGGTGCAAGACCTAATCTGTTTAGAGCTACTATCAACTTCCCTAGCTATGCTGGAGGAAATTCTGAATTAACTTCGTTCATGTGTAAAGCTGCTCAGTTACCATCTTCAGTGATTGCTCAGATTGATGTACCATTCCGTGGTCGTCAATTAAAGATTGCTGGTGATAGAACTTTTGAAAACTGGAACATTACAGTTATTCAAGAGTCTTCAATGGAGGTTCGAAATTCTTTCGAGCGTTGGTTGAATGGTATTAACGAACACGTCAATGGTACTGGATTGGTTAACCCAGTCGATTATCAAGCTGATATGTTAGTTGAGCAATTAGACCGTAACGATAACGTTATTAAATCTGTTAATATTCGTGGAGCTTTCCCAGTTAATCTAGGAGCTGTCGAATTAAGTTACGAAACAACTGATGCACTTGCTGAGTATACCATTGAATGGGCATACCAGTATTGGGAATCAGCTGGAGTAACATCATAACATTTAAAGGATACTGGAGTGCGGGAGAAATCCCGCCTCCTTAATCTTTTATAAATAATTTAAAAGGAACAAGAAAAAAATATTATGGAATTGTTTGGATATAATATCTCAAGAAAAGTAGCGGAAAAAGAGAAGACTAAAAGAATTTCTCCGATTCCAAAGAATGATGATGTCGGTGGCATTACGGTTAGCACGACAGCCACGGGCGGCTACTTTGGGCAATATGTTGATATGGAAGGTACAACTTCCGATTCGGAACACGATCTTATTCTTAAATATAGGGAAGCAGCAAGGCAGCCTGAATGTGATTCCGCCGTTTCTGATATTGTAGATGCAGCTATTGCATCTGCGGATAAATCCGCTCCAGTCGAGTTATCAATGGACGAACTCGATATGCCAAACAATATTAAGAAAGAGATTTTAGAAGAGTTCAATAAAGTACTTGAACTATACAAATTTAATATGAGGTCGTCTGATATCTTTCGTGATTGGTATGTAGATGGTAGATGTTATTTTCACATCATCATTGATGAAGCTAATCCAAAAAGAGGTATTCTTGAATTAAGACCAATCGAACCACTTTCTCTTCAAAAAGTAAAAGAAGTTAAGAAAACAACCGATCCCAAAACAAAAGTAGAATACGAAGAAATTGTAAATGAGTATTATATCTATTCCGAAAAATTTCATCAAAAGCATGCTACGAATCATAAAATTGGTGGTGTCAAAATTGCAAAAGATGCTATTATCTTTTCGAACTCAGGTATCACTGACCCGACGCGTAAAAGAATCGTGTCACATCTTCACAAAGCGATTAAACTGGTAAATCAGTTACGCATGATGGAAGATTCATTGGTGGTCTATCGAGTATCTCGAGCACCTGAAAGAAGAATCTTTTATATCGACGTAGGTAACCTTCCTAAGAATAAAGCAGAAGAATATATTCAAAATGTTGTTTCTAAGTATAGAAATAAACTTGTGTATGACGCTTCTACTGGAGAGATTACAGACGATAGAAAACATATGTCAATGTTAGAAGACTTCTATCTTCCACGACGTGAAGGTGGTAGAGGAACAGAAATTGATACATTAGCTGGTGGAGAAAATCTTGGTCAAATCGAAGATGTTGTATTCTTCCAAAAGAAACTATATCGAGCTTTGAATGTACCTCTTGGTAGATTAGAAGAAGAAGCATCATATGCTTTTGGTAGAGCCACTGAAGTATCAAGAGATGAAGTTAAGTTCCAAAGATTTGTGGATAGACTACGTAAGAAGTTTAGTTCTATCTTTATGGATGCTCTTCGCACGCAATTGGTTCTAAAAGGAATCATTAAGAAGGTTGAATGGCCAGAGATTGCTGAGAGTATTAACATTGACTTTATTGAAGATAACTACTTCTCTGAATTAAAAGAATATGAGATTATGAAAGAGCGTTTAGAAATGGCGTCTTCTTTCCAAGACTTAGTTGGTAAATATTATTCAGTGAAATGGTTAAGAGCAAATATTTTACGTCAATCTGACGAGGATATCGACAGAATGAATAAAGAAATCGAAGAAGAAATCAAATCTGGCATACTAAAAGCGCCAGATGAAGATGACATGTAAAAAACATAATTATTATAAATAGAGGATAAAGACTATGAGTGAAGGAGCAACCAAAATTTTTAACGCGTTAGTGAATAACGACAACGCTGCTGCAAAAGAAGAGTTTAGTGCTGCGATTGCAGATAAAGTACAATCTACAATGGATGTGAAAAAGGTCCAAATGACCGGTGATATTTTTAATAATGGCATAACGAAAGAACCCGAAGAAGCCGAAAGTTAAAGTATGTTATTAATCACAGAACATCAAGATAAAGATTTAAATTATCTGACTGAAGAAAAAGACGGAAAGAAGCAGACCTTTATTGAAGGTGTGTTTATGCAATCTGAGTCAGAAAACAGAAATAAAAGAATTTATCCGAAAAACGTATTGGCTGAAGCAGTCAACAAATACGTTACGGAGCAAGTTAAAACTGGAAGAGCAGTTGGTGAATTAGATCACCCTGCTGGTCCGACAATTAACTTAGATAAAGTTTCACACAAAATTACCAATCTCAAATTTGAGGGTAATAATGTTGTTGGAAGAGCGCTGATACTAGACACACCGATGGGGAAAATAGTGAAAGGACTTATCGATGGTGGTGTTAAGTTAGGTGTCTCGAGTCGTGGTATGGGAACTGTTGAAAACAAAGATAGCAAGACATACGTAAAAGATGATTATATATTATCTACTGTAGACATTGTTCAAGACCCCTCTGCTCCAAAAGCCTTCGTAGATGGCATAATGGAAGGTGTAGAATGGGTATGGGATAATGGTATCTTGAAAAGTCAGCAAATTGAAAAGTATGAGACTGAAATTCATAAGACACCTCTTGCGCGGATTAATGAAGCCCAAGAGAAAATCTTTGCGGATTTCCTCTCCAAACTATAAAAACAAGAAGGTATTAAATATGTCAGAGGATACAACTCAAATCGAAGACGTTCAAGAAGATACTCTTGTTGAAGAGGAAACAGAAACCACAGAAGTGGTAGAAAGTTCTGACCAAGAAGAGTTAAGTCTTTCTGAAACAGTCTTAAAAACTCTTATCGGTGAATCCACCGAAGAAGAGGACGAAGAGTCTTTGGAAGAAGCCAAACATTCTAAAAAGAAAGAGGCTAAAGACGAAGATGAAGATGACGAAGAAGACGACATCGACGAAGCTAAAGAAGAAGACGACGACGATGACGAAGATGAAGACGAAGACATCGATGAAGCCATGCATGGTGACGACGATGACGACGACGAAGAAGAAGCCCCTAAAACTAAAGCTGAAATCTTAAATCAAATGTATAAAGAAATGAAAGGTATGAAGAAGTCTCAACTTCAAGCAGCCTTTGATAAACTTGACGCATTCGGTAAACAAAAAGATGAAGCTGCAGCAGAACCTGCTAATGATGGAGAAAAGGCAATCGATGCGACTGTCAGTTCTATCAAAAAATCTGCAGATGATGCTAAGAAAACAACTAAGGGTGACTTACTTCAAGCTTCATACAAAATCATTAAGTCAATGAAGAAATCAGACCTACAAGCTAACTATGGTAAATTGAAAAAAGAACTAAAGGCAGCTTATGGAATGGACGAATCATTTGACTTAGAGTCGGAAGTCGATCTATTAGTTCAAGCAGATTCAAATCTATCAGAAGAGTTCAAAGATAAAGCTCAAGTAGTCTTTGAAGCAGCTATTGCTAACAAAGTCTATGATATTAAAGCTTCACTCGAAGAACAATACAATTCTGATCTTCAAGAAGAAATTTCACACGTTCGTGATACTCTGATTGAAAAAATCGATTCATATTTAACATATGTTGTTGAAGAATGGACCGAAGAGAATGAAGAACTCGTCGAATCAAAACTAAGAGCTGATATTACTGAAGGCTTCATTAAAGGATTACAGAATCTATTCTTAGAATCTTATATCGATGTACCTACCGAGAAACGTGACTTAGTCAACGAGCTCGAAGAAAAGGTTGGATTGATAGAAGGTTCATTAGATCAAGCTGAGTCTGATAAAGAAGATTTGCAGGAGCAACTCGAAGACTTACTTCGTGATAAAATCATTCGTGAACATTCCGAAGATTTAACATCTACACAAGTAGAAAAATTAAATCATCTTCTTGATGGCGCAGAATTTGTGAGTGAAGAATCTTTCTCACAGAAAGTTGCTACCGTCAAGGAAACATTCTTCTCTGCGAAATCAGATGAAGATATTGCTGAAACTACAACCACATCAGGTGATGTTGAAGTAGTAGTTGAGGGTCAAGCAGATGTTAAGCAGGAAGTTCCTGCAGATATGAAACATTATGTTCAGGCTCTTAATACATTAGGACAAAACAGTTCATTTATCAATAATTAAAACAACATTAAATAAGGAATTACTATTATGTTAAACGCACAAGCGGACATTAAAAAGTGGGGAGCGGTACTTGACCATGAAGGCGCCCCTGCTATTAAAGAAGACTATCGCCGCGCAGTTACAGCTAAACTCCTTGAGAATACTGAAGTTGCTCTTAAAGAGCAATCAGGTGTACTTCAAGAAAGTGGTGCTGTAGGAACTGGCGCAGGCAGTTTAGGACAAGTCGGAAATGCTTTCGACCCAATCCTAATCTCTATGGTAAGACGCTCAATGCCTAACCTAATCGCTTATGATATCGCTGGAGTTCAGCCGATGTCTGCGCCAACAGGTTTGGTATTCGCTCTTAAAGCTAACAAGACATCAAATAATGATGGAACAACAGTGGAGCCAGATGGTGGTTCACCTGGTGTAGGTAACGAAATCCTCTTCAATGAAGCGGACACTGCGTTCTCTGCTGAAGGTACAACTCCTGCTATGGATTCACCTTTCAATACGCTTGCTACTGATGGAACTCAAGTGTTCTCGTCTCCAGTATCAACAACTCACTCAGGTGCTACTAACACTGGCTACTCTCCAGTAGGCGGAAGAGCAACATCTGCTGGTGAGTTTGAAGCTTCGTTCCCATCAGTTGGTTTCAATATCGCAAGAACTGCGGTTGAAGCTAAAACAAGACAGCTCAAGGCTGAGTACTCTATGGAGTTGGCTCAAGACCTTAAGGCAGTTCATGGTTTGGATGCAGAGTCAGAATTGGCTAACATCCTTTCAGCTGAAATCTTGGCTGAAATCAACCGTGAAGTAATCAGAAAAGTTGTTACACAGGCTAAAATTGGTCTAAGTAACTTCGCTGAGTCTTATGGTCAGAACTCTGGTGTATTCGACTTAGTTGCTGACGCTGACGGACGCTGGATGGTTGAGAAGTTCAAATCTCTAATTTTCCAATTAGAAGTTGAAGCTAATACAATCGCTAAGGAAACTCGTCGCGGTAAAGGGAACTTCGTTCTCTGTTCATCAAACGTTGCATCTGCTCTTGCTGCAGCTGGTATGTTGGATTATACTCCAGCACTATCTGCTAACTTGAACGTAGATGACACAGGTAATACATTTGCCGGTGTACTCAACGGAAGAATGAAAGTCTACATCGACCCATATGCAACTGTTGATTACGCAACTGTTGGATATCGTGGAACTAACCCATTCGATGCCGGATTATTTTATTGCCCTTACGTTCCATTAACAATGGTACGTGCGGTTGATGAGGATACATTCCAACCAAAGATTGCATTCAAAACTCGTTATGGAATGGTAAATAATCCATTCACTAGCGGAGCAAAGGGTGCTAATGTATACTTCCGTAAGATAAAAGTTGCTAACATCAATAACGACGGTCTTGCATAAGACTAACTCATTGAGTTAAACTTTTAAAGAGGTCTCGGAAACGAGGCC
>MDTB01162976.1_pt1 | contig 10408 bp, 10 predicted proteins | sample 811161 | NCBI WGS metagenome assembly MDTB01 (sample SAMN05326650, study PRJNA326480) | marine metagenome | isolation source: seawater | place: Mediterranean Sea | collected 2009
AAATGTAATCTATCTTAGGGAAATTTTGGGTCAAGTTTTAGATAAATAACTTAGAATTTTTTTTCTTAAATCAAGATAATTTGTATCAGTAAATCCCTTCCAATCCTTCATTTGACCTCTTTGCCAGGTAAGTTGTCTTTTGGCGTACTGTCTGGATCTAATGACTACTTTGTTTTTAAGTTCATTTAGGGAAATATTTTTGCTTAAATATTCTGATATTTCTTTAAGACCAATTATATAATTAGAGGAGTTTATAGAATTGACTCTAATTTTTTAAAATTTTCTGCCTCTTGGACTCCTCCTTCCTTTAACATTTGATCAAACCTTTTAGCTATTCTGTCCTCTATAATTGGTTTAGGAGGATTAAGAAAAATTTTTATAAATTCTTTTTTTTGGAAAAATTTTTTATTTTTTTTCTGCCATAACCAGAGAGGTTTGCCTGTATATTTATAAACTGAAAGTGCTCTTTGCAATCTTTGCTTATCGTTAATTGAGATGCCCCTGAAAACCCTAGGATTTTTTGCAATATAGTTTTTATTTATTTTTAAATTCATACTAGACTTTGGAACCTTTGGTATTTCAGATAAACCATCTGTTAATGCTTTAAAGTATAAACCGGTTCCTCCTACTACTAATGCTAGTTTTCCTTTTTTATTTATACTATTAATTTTTTTTGTAGCTAACTTATACCAAGACCCAGTAGAAAAATTCTCCTTCACAGAAATAAAACCATATAAATGATGTTTGATAGTTTTTGCATTAGGCCTAGCAGATAAAAGTTTAACTTCTTTGTATACCTGCATGCTGTCGGCATTGATAATTTCACCATTCAACTCTTTTGCAATATCCAATGCTAATTTTGATTTTCCTGAGGCTGTTGGGCCAAACAAAAGTATGATTTTTTTTTTTATTTTTTTTGACAAACTAATTATTCTTTAAAATCTTTTGCAGATTCCATTCTTCCTAAAGTTAGTCTTTTAGTAATTAATTTTTTATCTCTCCAGATTTTGACTGTAACTTTTTTATTCGGTTTAGTATTTGCTACAACTCGTGGAAGATTTCTCATAGTTTTTATTTTTTGGCCATCAAATTCCAAGATAATGTCGGCTGTTTTAATTCCTCCTTTTTCAGCAGGACTATCTTCCGAGACTCCTCCTATAAATGCTCCCCTTGGTTCATTTAATCCTGCAACGTTTGCGATTTCTTTTGTTACTTGCTGAATTCTAACACCCAACCAACCTCTTTTTGTTTCCCCATACTTTATTAGTTGATCAATAATAATTGAAGCAGCATTTGCTGGTATTGCAAAACCAATTCCACTGTTTGTTCCTGAGGGACTGATGATAGCGGTGTTAATTCCGATTACATCTCCAGCCATATTAAATAATGGCCCACCTGAATTTCCCTGATTGATTGATGCATCAGTCTGAATGAAATCATCGTAACGAGTTAAGTTTATATCGCGATTTCTTGCAGAAATTATTCCTGAAGTCACGGTTCCCCCTAATCCAAAAGGATTTCCGATAGCTACTACCCAATCTCCTACTCTAGCTTTATCAGAGTTTCCAAACTCAACTACTTGAAAACTTTCTGAAGATTGAATTTTTAGTACCGCAACATCTGAATATGGATCTGCGCCTATAACCTTTGCTTCGTACTCCTTGTTATTAACTCTAACAATAATATCATCTGCGTTTGCTATTACATGGTTATTTGTAACCACCGTTCCATCTTTTTTAATAATAAAACCTGAGCCTAACGATGTTGCTTTTCTTTCAGTTGGTTTTTGAAACTCTTTAAACATATCTTCAAAAGGAGAGCCTGGTGGAAATTGAAAAGGAAAAGGGTTTGATTGAGCTTTTACGGTTTGTGTAGTTGAAATGTTCACTACAGATGGCACAAGCTTTTCGGCAAGATTTGCAAATGACTCTGGTGGACTTTTTGCATTTATATCTGTGTTGAAAGCTAAATAACAAAAAGTGAGAAAAAAGATAAATAATTTTTTTGAATTAAATTTCATCATCTCTTTATATACCAAATAATAATAAACCCAATTACAGTGAAAACTATACCGATATTTCTTAATTTGTTTGTCGGCACAGCTTCTATAACTTTAGACATATTCTTGATTTTTGACGGAAACAAGGCGCAAAGCAGACCTTCGATAAACAAAACTAAACCTATGGCAATAATGAATTCCTTCAAGCCTAAGCCTTATTGTTTTTTGATAATTCCAGTTTTTCCAAAAAATTTAAAGAAATCACTATCAGGAGATAATATTAAAGATGTATCACCACCAATAAGCGCTTTTTCATATGATTGCATTGCTCTGTAAAAACCAAAAAACTTAGGGTCTCTTCCAAAAGCCGCGGCAAAGATTCTGTTTCTTTCTCCGTCTCCTTCACCTTTCATAATTTCAGATTGTTTATTTGCATTAGCTAAAATTACTGTAACTTCTTTATCTGCAGTTGAAGTTATTTTTGCTGCCATCTCAGCACCTTCTGCTCTGAACTCTTTTGCTTCTCGTTCTCTTTCTGTTTGCATCCTTTTGTATATCGCTTCACTGTTAGCTTGAGGTAAATCAGCTCGCTTGATTCTAACGTCGATAATGGTAATTCCAAAATTTTGAGCTTCAGTATTTACGTTTTGTTGTATGGTTGCCATGTGTTTTGCTCTATCTACGGATAATAACGTAGCTAATTGTTGTGTTCCTAACACACTTCTGATCCTAGAATTTATAATGGTCGCTAATCTTGATCTAGCAACATTTTCATTACCTACTGAAATATAAAATTTTAATGGATCTACAATTCTAAATCTTGTGAAAGCATCTACTATTAATCTTTTTTGATCTGCTGCTATAACTTCTTCCGATGGGTTATCTAAATATAGTACCCTTCTGTCTATATAAACAACGTTTTGAATAAATGGAATTTTAAAATTTAAACCTGGCTCGGTAATTATTTTTTTAGGATCACCAAACTGTAGAACTATTGCTTGATTAACTTCTTTTACAACAAATAATGCTTGGAAAGCAGCTACACCTAAAACTACAATTATTCCAATTAAAATTTTTTTCATTGCGCCTGCTTTTTTAATTCTGGCAGAGGAAGATATGGTACCACTCCCGATCCAGAATTTTTATCTATAATAACTTTGTCTATATCTGCTAAAACCTTCTCCATAGTTTCTAAATACATTCTCTCTTGAGTTACGGTTTTTGCTTTTGCATATTCGGTATATATTGCTAAAAATCTGCTAGCTTCACCCTCTGCTTTTGCCACAACTTCTTTCTTGTAAGCTTCTGCTTGTTGTAAAATTTTTTCTGCTTCTCCACGTGCTCTCGGTATAACATCGTTAGCATAACCTTCAGCTTCATTCTTAGATCTTTCTCTGTCAGCTCGTGCAGCCTGTACATCTCTAAAAGCATCAATTACTTGATCAGGTGGATCTGCTTTCTGAGTTTGAACCTGAGTAACTTGAATTCCTGAACCATACTCATCTAAAATTTCTTGTGTGATATTTGTAACTTCAGTTTCTATTTTTGATCTTCCTTCAGTAAGTATCGATTGAATCTTGCTTTTGGCTATAACTTCTCTCATAGCAGTTTCTGATGCTGTCTTAACTGTCTCTAATGGACTTTGAATATTGAATAAAAATTTTCCTGCGTCTTTTATTACCCAAAATACTGAGTAGTCTATGTTAACAATATTCTCATCCCCAGTTAACATCAAACTTTCCTCCGGGACATCTCCTATTCCAGAAGATCTTCCGCTATCGCTGGCAGATCTAAAACCAACATCAATACGATTTACTTTTGTAACTTTTGGGGTCAAAACGCTCTCTATTGGAAAAGGAATATGATAATTTAATCCTGGTTGAGTAGTTTTAATATATTTTCCAAATCTTAAAACAACACCCTGCTCATCTGGTAAAACTCTGTAAAGACCACTTAATGCCCAAAGAACTACTAAAACTAAAAGTCCTAAATAAATTGGTTTATTACCACTACCTCTTCCACCTGGAAAAATTCTTCCGACAGAACCTTGTGCTTTTTTTATAAGATCATCAATGTTAGGGGGTGGACGTCTATATCCAGAACCATTTCCGTTATCCCCTCCTCCTCCTCCTGGAGGCGAGCCCCAAGGGGACTCTCTTTTAAATATATTATCTTTAGAAGACATGACACTTTATATAGTGACTTTTGAAATAAAAACAAGTTATGATAAAGCGATATAATGTCTGACTCTAAAGGTAAAATTAGTGATAGTTTAAGGGAAAAAACCAAACCAAAAAATTTTAATAAAAACCCAATTAAAGGAACAAAATATACAATAATGGTCTCTAGTGCAAAAGGAGGTGTTGGAAAATCGACATTTTCTATTAATTTAACTTTTGCTCTTCAAAAGTTAGGAAAAAAAGTTGGTTTGTTAGACGCAGATATTTATGGACCTTCTTTGCCAAAAATGATTGGACTTAATGAAAAACCAAAAAGCGATGGAAAACTTTTGTTTCCTCTAGAAAAATACGGAGCACAATTTATGTCTTTAGGTTTTTTAGTTGATGAAAAAACTCCAATGATTTGGAGAGGACCAATGGTAATAAGTGCAATTAAAACTTTAACCGAAAAAGTATCTTGGAAAGATTTAGATTTTTTAATAATTGATATGCCACCAGGAACAGGAGATACCCAACTCACTTTTGCTCAAGATGTAAAAATCGACGGTGCAATTATAGTATCAACTCCTCAGGATCTAGCTTTAATGGATGTTCAAAGAGGAATAAAAATGTTTGAAAAAACAAAAATTAAAATTCTTGGACTTGTAGACAATATGAGTTTTTTTAAAACTGATGATGGAAAAAAGTATAATATTTTTGGTGAAGGGGGCGTAGAAAAATTAGCAAGTGAGTTTAATAAAAAATTTCTAGGAAAAATTCCAATCAATACTGAACTTAGAGAGTCTTCTGATTTAGGTTTACCTTTAACATATAAAAAACCAGATCACGAAATATCTAAAATATTTTCTGAGATTGCAAACAAAATTACACAAGACGTTCTGTAAACCCTAAAGAACCCATCAGCTCATTCCACTCTCTTTTTGATAATCCAGAGTCCTCATATTTACACTTTTCACCTTTCATCATTTTTTTAACAATTGATTTACCTTTAGATGATAATTCCATTCCGCCAACTCTATAATCCATAAAAGCATCATAAGTAATTGGCACCCATCGCTTCAAGGTATCTATCATGATATCTGCATAAGCTCTAATTTCATACTGAGCATGACTGTCTGCTCTCAAAGAAAGAAAGTTAAGTAGATTTAATAAATCAGTTTTCCAATACCATTGAGTGTATGAATTAAGTGTGAGATTCATTCTGGCTAACTCCCTAGCTAATCCTTGTTTATTTTTATCAATAACATCTCCCTGATAAGTTTCATTCAACATCTTTTCATAGTTATCGTAACTTCTTTCCGAGTCCTCTTTCAGAATATTTAATATTTCATCCGCCTGTTTACCATTAATAAGATTTCCTCTTCCCTGTCTGTTGCTTGTTGATTGTGCTGCTAAATTTTTTTTATCAGGAATATAAAACTCTTTATCTAATATTGAATATCTTGCAGAATATTCATTAACATTGGCAGTTCTATGACGTATCCATTGTCGTGCTATAAAGATTGGTAGTTTGACATGATATTTTATTTCACACATTTCAAATGGAGTGCTGTGCCTGTGTCTCATCAAATACTTTATCAGACCAGAATCTGTTGAAACCTTTTTTGTTCCTTTGCCATACGAAACTCTAGCTGATTGGACGATTGATGTATCGTCTCCCATATAATCTACCACTCTTATAAATCCATGGTCTAAAACGGGCATGGCTTCATACAAAATTTTTTCAAGTTCTGGCGATGTTACACGTTTCGTTGTATTTTTTTGTTTTTGTTGTTCTTTTATCTCATTAATTTGTGTCGATGTAAGTTTCATACAAAACAGTTTACATTAAAATTTAAAATAATTGTTATTTTTTTAAAAATAATGTGTTGATAAATATTAGCGCAATTATAATGATGTGTAATCTAATAATTCTTTTATAATTTTTTTAGTTGTATATTTCTGCTTCCACTTTGGATAATGAGTTTTAAATTTTTTCAAATTAGTAATATACCAAATATGATCTCCGACCCTATTGGTTGACAAGTAATTCTTTTTGATTTTAATTTTGCAAATATCTTCGATAATCATTAACGCTTCTATTACTGAGCAATTTGAGAATCTTCCACCACCAATGTTATAAATCTCTCCTTTACGTGGATTTTTAAAAAATTCCCAAAAACAATTTACAAGATCTAGGCTGTGAATATTATCTCTTACTTGTTTTCCTTTATATCCAATAATTGTATATTTTTTTTTCTTAATGGAAGCTTTAACCAAGTAAGACAAAAATCCATGTAACTTTGCTCCAGCATGATTATGCCCTGTTATACAGCCAGCTCTAAAGCATGCACAATTTAATCCAATATTTTTACCGTACTCTTGTACGATTAAATCAGCATAAGTTTTTGAAACTCCAAAAAAACTATGAGTGTTATTGTCGATTGACATTTTTTCATCAATGCCATTAAAAAATTTATCCTTTTTATTTATTTCCCATCTGGTTTTTTGTTCAACCAACTTTAATCTATTAGGGTTATCTCCATATACTTTATTGGTAGACATAAAAATAAAAGTTGTGTTTGGACAAAAATTTTTTGTATGTTCGAGTAACGATAAAGTAGCTTTAGCATTAATTTCAAAATCTATAATTGGAAAGTTCTTTGCCCAGTCATGAGATGGTTGGGCAGCTGCGTGAATAATAAGTTTAATATTTTTATTATATTTTTTAAAAATTTTTCTTATTAAATCTGTATTTCTAATATCTATATTAAAATGTTTATATTTTTTTATTTTTTTAAGTTCATGGCTTACTTTAGTTATATCGCCGTCTTTCCCAAAAAAAAATTTTCTTTGATTGTTGTCAATTCCAACTACATCATATCCTTTGCTAGTAAAAAATTTTACTGACTCGGACCCCACCAAGCCACAGGAACCAGTAATAAGAACGATTGACATTAGAAATAGCCTTTTATTGTTTTTTTATTTTCTTTTAGCCATAAATATATATCCAATATAGTTCGATCAATATTTAGTTTTGGCAACCAATTATAAAATTTTTTTATTTTTTTATTATTCGCTACGAAATAAGGAACATCGAATATGGAAGTTGATTTAATTTTATAAATTGGAATTTTATTTTTAGTTATATTTTGACATTTTTGAGTTAATTCCTTAAGGCTTATTGAATTATTTTTGCCGCCACCAATATCAAAACTTTCATTGTATATTGAATTAAATTTTTTAATTTGTTTAAATAAAATTTCACAAACATCATCAATGTGAATTACATCTCTTACTTGATTTCCATAACCGCCATATCCAATATAAGATAATTTTTTTTTATTTAAATGTTTTTCAACCCATAAACTTACAAAACCCTGATCAACTTTTCCAAATTGCCATGGTCCACTTATCACACCAAATCTATTAATAATGTATTTGATTTTATGCATATAATTAAATTCTTTTATTAATTCTTCTGATGCCAACTTTGTAAAACCATAAAGAGACAAAGGTGAACTATTGCTAAAACCATGATCTATTTTAAGATTAGTTCTAATTCTATTTTTTAATATTTTGTTCTTTGAAATTTTATTTAATTCTTTAATAGAATATACTCTGCTAGTTGATAGGAAAATTAATTTTGCATTATCTCTTTGTACTTTCTTTAAAATATTATACGTGCCTATAAGATTTGTGTTGAAAACTTTGTCAGGATTATTTTTAGAATCTTCTATAGCTGGCTCAGCACAACAATCAATTATTAAATTAAAACTAGGTAGTCTTAAAATTTTTTTTGAAATTACGTCTAATTTATAATTTTTAATTCCAAATTTTTTTAAACGAGTTCTATTAATTTTTGATCCTTTTCGAGAAAGATTATCTAAACTAAAAATCTTAGTTTTTTTTAGTTTTTTTTTTTTAAAAGAATAGCCAGGCTTGATCCTACAAAACCACATCCACCGGTAATTAGTATTCTCATAAAAATTAAGCTATTATAATAATTTATAAAAATATATAATTTTATGCAGTTATGTTATCAATAATTATTCCCATAAAAAATGAGGATGAGATCATTAATTCTACTCTTGAGAAAATTTTCAATGAAATAAAAGATATTGATTTTGAAATAATACTTATTGATGATTTTAGTGAAAATAATCCTCAAAATATAATTAAAGAGATATCTGATAAATACAAAAATTTAAAATTTTATAAGAATAAAAAAGAAGGCTTAGGTCCTTTGATAGAGCTTGGAATTGAAAAATCTATGGGAGATTATATCGTAATATTAATGGCTGATTTGTCAGACAGTATTGAAGATCTTAAAAATTATTATAAAACTATTAACGAATCTGACTATGACGCAATAATCGGTTCAAGGTTTATAAAGGGCTCTGGAGTCATTGACTACCCCATTACAAAACTTATTTTAAACAGAGTTTTTAATAATTTTATAAAATTATTTTTTCTAAGTGATTATAATGATTTCACAAATGCCTTTAAGATTTATAGAAAATCTACATTAATTAAATTGAGGCCCTATGTATCTGAAAGTTTTAATATTTTTTTAGAACTGCCGCTTAAGCTTATTAGCCGAAAGTACAAATATAAAATTATTCCAATTAAATGGAAAAATAGAAAAAAAGGTAAGTCTAAATTTAAAATAAAAGAACTTGGCGCAAAATACATTTTTACTCTTATTTACTGTTTTGCAGAAAAGATTTTGCTTAAAAAATAATTTTATAATTGCTTGAATATTACTGAGCCAAATAAATAAAAAGAGTAATATAAAACTGAAATTAATGTGATTAATTTTGAATTTTCATTATTAAATTTTAAATAATCATGTTTTATAATATTCGTATAAATTAAAAAAATAATTAAAGGTTCTAGATAATCTTGGTATAAAATTTTTGGTAATCCAAAAAAAAGAAAAATTAGCATCAAAAGAAATAAATTATATTTTGGTTCAGCTTTTATTAAATTATAAATTATAGAAAATCCACATGCGCTAGTGAATAAAAAAAAATATAAATAATCTTTAATTAACAAATTATTAACTTTTAAAAAAATTCCCCCTCCATAATCTTGAAATTTTAAATAATCTAAAAAACCATTAAAATCTAAAAAAAGTAAAGAAAGAAAGAAAATTAAAAATGAAACTAAATGTTTTGAAATAATTAAAAAAATACTCTTTTTAAAGATTGAAAATATAAAAAATGGCATAAAATAAAATAAAAATAGTGTTGGTAAAATTACAGAGTTTTTAATGATATTGCTGGGATGGATATGGATTGTCTCGGATAAAGGGTTTTGAATATCTACCGCAATTAGACCTCCCCAAATATATATTAAATAAAATCCAGGTAATGCAAAAATTAAGTATAATAATGAACAAAATATTTTTATCTTAATTTTCTCTTCTATAATTATTTTAGTAAGAAAAAATATAGAAATGAATACAAACCCTGGTTTAATATAAATCGATATCGAAGAAAAAAAACAAAATAAAGTACAAAAAATTAATTTCTTCTTATCATCGATGTTATGACTAAAAATTATTAAAAAAAAATATAGTGATATAGCAAATGTTAACCAAGCAAGGTATGATGAAGTTCCCCAATAATTTCTAGAGATGAAAAAGGGCAATAGAAGGATTGTAGAAGCTAAAGCAATAGAATTAATTTTATTAAGATTGTTGGCTTTTTCAATTGCCAACCCAAAAATATAAAATGTTATTAATCCAGTTATAGCACTACTTAAGTGATAGGAAAAAATAGAATAAGTAAATGGATTTAAATATGAATTAAAAATATAAAAAAAAGGATAACTAGCATCTCCAAATTTTCCATAATTTATAATTGAGTTAATAAAATCGATTTTAAATTCCTGAATAGCTGGCCATGTATAATTAAAAAAATCTAATTTTGCACCAGCTGGGGTAAAATCTTTAAATACAAATCCTGTCAGGTAAAAAAATAAACAATATATGACTAGAGTTTTGTTTAATTTGTTTTCCATACTAGAAATATCTTTAAACTACATTATAATATTAAGGTTGGTTTTACCAACTATGACGATAAACGAGTTTCGTAATAAACATTGCGGACGTGGGGGCAGTACCCACCACCTCCACCATTAAATAATGGGGGTGAATCAGAATCGACGAGTGTCTAAAGGCTATTCTTTCGTTCGAGATGGTTCCGACGTAACGGGCTAATTATAAATGCAAATAATAAATTTG
>MDTB01183899.1_pt1 | contig 10408 bp, 12 predicted proteins | sample 811161 | NCBI WGS metagenome assembly MDTB01 (sample SAMN05326650, study PRJNA326480) | marine metagenome | isolation source: seawater | place: Mediterranean Sea | collected 2009
AACAAGTTCCTATTAATGAATTAAAAAATAAAATTCCTCCAATTACACATAATATCATAGAATATGTCGTATTACCAAGAATGTATGGGGTAGGTATTAGGAATAATGATAAAATAAACCTTAAGATTCTTTCAGATTTGTTTTGATTAGTTTTAAATAAATTCATTTAAATTTCCCTTATAAAATTATGTATTAAATTAAGTATTTTATTTATATAAATTTAATCAAATTATAAAAGGAATATAGTTTTGAAAGAAAAACAATCAGAAGGTGTAGTATATTATATTTTTGTTATTTTAATGATTTTATTATTATTTACTCCGTTTATATTATTTTCTAATATATTAGACTAATATAAATATAATAAAAAGACGAAATCTTCTATACTTTTTCTTCAATAATATTAAAGTAATAAAACACTTTTCAATTATTACATTACAGATGTGAATATTGAAAACAATTTTATTTAAATTTAGATTTTTATAATTTTAGAGATTGATAAAATTAATCTATGATTTCATCAGACGTGTTAATAGTAAAATTCTAAAATACTTTTAAAAATGTCTAGATATTATAACTGGAGAATTCAAAAATCATTATAAATAAAACATATATATGTCCGACTTGTTTTCAAGAGAATCATATGCAACTTGAATTATCATATTGCTCTGAATTAATTGAGTTTATTGAAGATTGTACAATATGTTGTAATCCCAATTCAATCACATATAATGTAGAAAATAACCAAATTAAAATGTTTGATGTTGAAAAAACATATTAATTTTTCTCATAAAATATTTCATTATTTATATCATCAACATATCTAATAAGTCTCTACTATTAATTAACATTAATTTAGTGCAAAAATAAAAATTTAAATATGTTTATTTGGTTTCCTTTTTGATAATTTCAAGGTTAAATATTATGTCATTAATAGTTAAAAATAAATATTATTTAAATGGTATGTTAAAAGAAACTGGCTTTTATAAAGATAATTTGCGTCATGGTAAGTGGGTTTATTATTATAAGAATGGAAAAACACATTATGAAAAAAGGTATAATAAAGGAAAATTAGAAGGAGAAAGAGTCTCTTATTTTAAAAATGGAAATATCTGTTTTAGAGGTAATTTTAGAAATAATGAAAAAAATGGTAAATGGATATACTATGATATTGAAGGAAATATTTTAAAAGAACTGAATTATAAATAATCTAAAATATTATAAGTTAAAAATACTTTAGATTATTTTTATGAATTGATAAGTTTTAATTAAGCTAATGACTATTAACTAGATTTAAATTTAGAAAAAAGTCAATATTAGATAATAAAAAGAAATTATTTTGTAAAACTTATTTTGTAGACTACAAGAATTTAATTGTTTAATCTAAATATCAAAATTTAGATATTACGTTTCTATAAATTAACCCTTCAAAATATATATCAAGAATTAATAACAGAAATAATACGAAAAATAAATAATTACTATATAATATTTTTTTTATCACAAGAATTTTTATATTTTTTAAATAGTAAATTTATAATTGAATTAAATATAAAACTAAGTATTATCATTATTTTTCACTCATTAACTTATTTTACTGATGCTCTAATCTTTTTGTGAACTTAAACAATGATACCAATGCAAAAACAAAATATTAAATATATCCTCTTTTTCTATCTTTTGATAATATTGGGGTTTGGGGAGGATTGTATTGATGATGAAGAGGTTCTATTATGGAATATTTGTTATAATATCGAGGAAACAACTGAAATTAATTATTCATATACTTCTTTAGGAGAAATACCTTCTAGTATAGGCAGCTTAATTAATCTAAATTATATTCATTTATCAGATTGTGGTTTGTCAGGACAAATTCCGCCAGAGATAGGTAATTTGGAAAATTTAACTTCTTTACAAATTTATGATAATAATCTCAATTTACCAGATTCATTAGGTATGAACATAAATAGTAATTTAACAGGTGAAATACCTGTCGAAATAGGAAACCTTTTCAATTTACGTCAGTTAGATTTAAGAAATAATGAATTATCTGGTGTTCTTTTTACAGAACTAACTAATTTAATTAATTTAAATACCTTATTATTGAGCGGTAATCAAATTGAGGGGCAAATTCCATCAGAAATAGGTCTTTTGCATGAATTAATCAGTCTAGATATTGGTAATAATCAATTTATTGGACAAATACCTGAAAGTTTATATAATTTAACTAACTTAAACTTTTTATCATTAAATAACAATAATCTTCATGGTTATATTAATTCAAATATAATTAATTTGAGTTTAGTATACTTTTTAGATTTATCATCAAATAATTTTAGTGGAGAAATCCCTCTAGAAATAAATGATCTTAATTTATATTTTTTAAAAATAGATGAAAATCAACTTTCAGGTTCGATTCCAAATCAATTTTGTGAAATTGATTTTTTATATTTATCGGATAATAAATTTTGTCTACCTTATCCAGAATGTTTGCCCGAATCTATTATAGGAGACCAAGACACCTCAGAATGTATTAATTGTCCCAATGATATCCAAGGTGATTTTAATTTTGATGGTTCGATAGATGTGATAGATATAATAATATTAGTTAATATGATTTTAATCAATGAATATAATATATGTAATGATTTCAATTTTGATGATTCTATTAATATTATTGATATTCTTATGGTTATTGATATCATATTATACCTTTAACACCTTAACATAAATAAAACATGAAAATCTCATGTTAAGGATAGAATTGTATGAATATAAATAGTACTATCTCATTAAGATTTAATAATAATTATACTAAATTTATTATGGCTAAGATTCACATAGTGTAATATTATAGTTATAACTACTTCACAAAGATTAAAATATATCTTTATTTTATATAGTTGAAAGTATTAACGTATGGCCTTAAAATTCTGGAGAAAATAAGTTTTTATGTCAAAAGTATGTAAGATTACAGGTAAAAGACCTAACGTAGCTAATAATGTTTCTCATGCAAATAATAAAACTAAAAGAAGACAGTTTGCAAATTTACAAACTAGAAAAATTTATATACCTGAACTCGGTCGGTCCATATCAACAAAATTGTCAGTTAAAGCATTAAAAACAATAGATAAATACGGTCTATTACCTTACTTGAAAAAGAAAGGCCTTTCTTTGCAAGATATTTCTTAGATTTTATCTTATAATTTATACAAGTACTATTTTTAAAAATAAATGGAGAGGTACTTATTTCTCATTTATTTTTAAAGACTTCTATCTAAACTTCATAAACACAAAATCTTTAATCAAAAATAAATTAATTTTTCCTAAGCGTATAATTAGGTATTCTTTATATTAATGAGTACCTTATATTTGTTAATTAATTTATAAAATTGGATTATACATTATATTTAATTAATGAGCTTAACATAAATTTAATATCAATTGTTCATTATATTAATTCTCTGTAGTTTTTATAATCCTGAATCAGAAAGTAATTATCTAAAAAAAATAAAAATCAAATGAAAAGTGTAATATTAACTAGATATGGTGCACCTGAAGTGCTCAAAGTCAAAGAATTAAATGATATTAATCCTGATGAAAACCAGGTAAGAATAAAAGTTCATTACGCTGGAATTAATTTTGCAGAAATTATGGCTAGAATGAAGTTATATCCTGGAGGACCTAAGCCTGGGGGGATACTGGGTGGCGAAGTAAGCGGAGTTATTGATAAAATTGGTGATAATGTCAAGGGTCTAAGTATTGGTGATAAAGTAATGGGTCTTACTTTAAGCGGTAGTTATAGCTCTCATACATGTGTGGATGAAAATTCAATTATACCTGTCCCAAATAATTTTAATCTTGATGAAGCAGCAGCTTTTCCAGTAACATATATTACTGCATATATGATGATATATGATTTAGGAAATCTTCAAGATGGTGATACATTTTTAATTCATGGTGCGGGAGGAGGTGTGGGTACAGCTGCAGTTCAATTAGCAAAAACAAAGAATATTAAAATAATTGGAACTTCTTCAACATGGAAACATGGTAGGTTATTAAAGATGGGAGTTGATAAATGTATAGATTATAATAATTCTAATATCGAAAAAGATATTATGGATTTTACTAATGGTAAAGGTGTTGATCTCATTATTGATCCTGTAGGAGCAAAAAATTGGAAAATCAGCTATAAAGTTTTATCTAAAATGGGTAAACTAATTATATATGGTGATCAAAATCTTGTTAAAGGAGATAAATTAAAGCCAATGGTAGCTTTTAAGGAGATGTATTCAATGCCTAAATATAAACCTATGGATTTAATGGCTAATAATAAATCAGTAATGGGATATCATTTAGGTAGATTTAAAAATCATGAATGGAAAGTAAAAAGATCTATTAGTAATTTAATTAAGTTAGTTAATGAGAACGATTTACACCCTATTATAGATAGTAAATTTTTATATAAAGATGCATTTAAAGCCCATAGATATATTCAGGATAGAAGAAATTTTGGAAAGGTGTTACTTGATTTCACCTCAATTTGATAAAATAATTAATTTATCAAAAGATTAAAACTAGCATTTTTCAAAGTAAGACTATTTAAAATAATAATATATTAATTAAATTCAAAATGAATTACAACCTTTAAATCTTACTTATGGAACTAGTACAAAAAAAGTATATTTACGGTATTATTTTCGTTTTTATTTTAGTGACTTTTGGTTTTAGTCAGTGTCTCGATGTTAATGAGATAGAGTTATGGGGTGAGTGCTATAATTCTGAGGAGACATTCTATTTAGATTTATCTTATTCAGAGGATTTAAATACAAGTCCATTATATGGGCAAATTCCACCTGAAATTGGTTCTTTAATAAATTTAGAAATTCTTAACCTTCGTAATAATCAATTAAGTGGTGATATACCTGAACAATTATGGAGTTTAGTTAATTTAAATTCACTATTTTTGGATAACAATGAATTAACAGGTACTCTTTCATCGCAGATTGGAAATCTTCTAGAATTAGAAACTATATGGTTGAATAATAATCAAATAAGTGGAGAAATTCCATCTGAAATAGGAAATTTAATTGATTTATTAACTATTAATTTAAGCTTTAATGAATTTATTGGAGAAATACCTTCTGAAATAGGAAATATGACTAATTTAGTATCGCTATTTTTAGAAAATAATCAGTTAAGTGGAGAGATACCTTCTGAAATAGGAAATATGACTAATTTAGTATCGCTATTTTTAGAAAATAATCAGTTAAGTGGAGAGATACCTTCTGAAATAGGTGAATTAACAAATTTATGGGGAGTAAAATTAGAAAATAATCAGTTAAGTGGAGAATTACCCTCTGAAATAGGAAATTTAGTAATTTTACGTAATCTTCATTTAAATAATAATCAATTTGTAGGAGAATTACCATTAGAGTTAGGAAATCTAATAAACCTTAATAATTTGTATTTATATAATAATAACTTTTCTGGAGAAATACCTTTAACGATTTCTAATCTAATAAACATAAATGTAATATCCTTCCACAGCAATCAATTGAGTGGAATTATTCCTTTTCAAATTTGTGAAGTAATAAATAATACTGATTTTTTAGTATTAGATAATAATAAATTTTGTCCTCCTTACCCTGAATGCCTATCAGTTAATCAAATTGGATATCAAGATATAGAAAATTGTAATTCAATGTTATCCTTGGATATATCTGTACCAATTAAAAATGTTTTGAATCAACCTTATCCTAACCCCTTTAATCATACAATACTAATTTCTTTTTCAATCCATAAAAAATCATATACTTCTCTTAAAATCTACAATACCAAAGGGCTTTTGATTTCAACATTGATAAATCAGACGATGGATAAAGGATCGCATTATATTGAATGGATTAGCAAAAATCTTCCATCAGGAACATATTTTATAGCTATTAATAATGATCATTTTTCTGATGTAAAAAAAGTCATTTTAATCAAGTAGTGATTAGCTTTTTAGAAATTAATTATATTGATTATTAAAACTTTAATTTTATATTTAAATCAATATAAAATTGATATTTTTAATAAGAAAATTAATTTATAATAAGTTATAGTCAATAAATACTATTAGATATATTTAGAATATAAATAAACTCATGACATTCAATAATAAAGTAGAAATTAATAAAATTGATATTAATAATTATTATAATATATCAAATTTATACGAAACTTCAGGTCAGCCTAATAAGCAACAATTAAAATTATTAGTAAAAAAGGGATATGAGGTTATTATTAATTTAGCTCCACACTCAATATATGAGGGAAGAGTATTGCACGAACGCGAAATTCTCAAATCAAATAAAGTAATATATATTCATATTCCAGTAAATTTTAAAAAACCTATTGAATCTGATTTTAACAAATTTGTCTTAAATATTGAAAAATATAAAAATAAAAAAATGTGGGTACATTGTGAAGCTAATATGCGCGTATCGGCTTTTACTTACAAATATAGAAAGGATATTTTAAAGTTATCTAAAAAAGATATTATAAATGATTTAGAGGCAATATGGATTCCAAATAAAACTTGGAGTTCTTTTTTAGAATTATAAAATTCAAAAATCTAAAATAGAGTTTACAATAATTTTAATATTTTTTGAATACCGTTTAAATCTCTCAATAAACTTCGATAAAATCATTATTTTATTGTAGATTAAGAATATGAAAAAAGTGGGTTTATATTTAATTATCACATTCAGTTTTTATCTTTTAGGTCAATTACTATGGATATTAACAATATTTTATCAAGAGCCATTATTAGGTAATGCAAACTTAGAATTAATGTTACTAGTGAATATTTTTAATTTGAGTGGGATTTTTGGATTAATTAGTGGGTTTAGACTTTATCAATTAAATAGATAATCATATAAAGTTTTTAGACTAATTAAATATTAACTAACTTTTTTTACTAATCTTTTTTATATTCAAGTATGTCACCAGGCTGGCAATCTAAAACGATACATATTTTTTCAAGAGTTTGGTATCTAACCCCTTTAACGTTACCAGTTTTCAAAAGAGATAAATTAGTTAAGCTAATCCCTATCGCTTTAGATAGTTGGGTAAGAGACATTTTTCTTTTTGCCAATACTACGTCTAAATTTGTAATAATTGGCATTTAAATAATCTCCTTATTAGCTGTTTCAATTTCTTTATGGGCAGAACTAAAAAATATATAGATAATTAAGGATAAAGTTGCATATGTTGCGTATAAAGGTATGAATGTTTCAAAAAATAATAATTTAGTCACTGGAATTAAAAATAGACAAATCATTATATTCCTAACGTCTTTTAAATTTTCTTTACTTAATAAAGAATAGCTGTTTATTTTTATATAAATTTTTAAAGATAATATTATGATGAATAATGTTAAGGAAAGTGAAATTATTGAACCATATAATTGAAAAATATTTAATTTATTTTTTACAAATTCACAATTTTCATTTTCATTAATTATCCCACCTTTTGCATGACAATCACTTTTAAAATTTTCAACTGAATATTCAGAATTTATTTTAAAATCTTTCATAGAATATTCGATTTTCTCTTTAATATTATTTAAATTTTTCTCTTTAATAAAATGATTTTTTATTACATTTCCGTTTTCGAATAAAAAATAAATATTAAAAATAATAAACAAAAAACCTGAAATTTTTAAAATTATTTGTTTTGAGTTTGTCAATCAATCCTCTTATTTAATAACTTTAATTTACTTAGACTAGAATTTAAAAATAAAATAATAATTAATGTTTATTCAGTAATATTTTATGTCATACATTAAATGACAGGATTTTAAGGATATAATCTCATTTTCAAAAAATAACTATAGAAAGAGTTAGTTAAATACAAGGAAAAATTTTAAATGAAAAAATTATTTTATTTTATAACAATTTTTATGTCTAGTGTTCTTTATTCAGAGTGCTATGAATTAAGTCAGGCTGATTGTTTGTATTGGAATACCTATTGTGAATGGAATGAAAATACTAACCAATGTCAAGAAATTGGCGGAGGTAGTGGCGGTGGTGGAGGTGAATCCAATGGCCCTTTTGATTATTTAACTATTTCAGAATCTCAAGGTTTAAGAAATGGCCCTGATTATAGAGATGGAGTTTTATATTACCCTTTGGAAGGAAATCCTCCTTATAAATCTATTGTTCTAACACCAGGATTTGGTGGTGGCAGTTCGGAAATGTCAAGTTGGGCTGAATTTTATGCCTCTCATGGATTTATTGCTTTAAGAATCGGACCAAATGATGAAATAAATGATTCACATTATCAAAGAGGTTTAGGCTTAATAGATGGCATAGAAACAATTAGACAAGAAAATAACAGAATCAATTCGCCATTATATGGGTTAATCGATGAGGATAATTATTCTGTATCTGGATATTCAATGGGTGGTGGAGCATCTCATGATGCAGCTATGATGGATAATTCTATAAAAGCAGTAATATCATTAAATCCGACTGTGATTTTTGAAGATTGTAATTTATGTCCGGCTGGTTCATATGAAGGAGAAGTTTACTGTATATGTTTAGTTCCAGAATTTGTTAATCATCCAGTACCATCATTAATATTCGCCGGTCAGGTTGAGGCTGATGAATTAACTGCTTATGCAGGGATGTTAGGGCAAGATATATATGCAAATATGCCTGAAACCACAGATAAAATTATGTTTGAAGGTGCAAATAGTGGTCATGGTTTTGCTGCATATCCATACGGTGAAGTAGCGCAATATGCATTGGATTGGCTCAATTATCAAGTATTAAATGATGAGAGCACATGTGAATTACTAACATCAAATATTCCGTCGACTTCCTCTCAATATTTAACTAATATTACATGCAGTGAATCATTAATCGGAGATGTAAATAGTGATGGTCTAATTAATGTAATTGATATTATTTCAATTGTCAATTTAATTTTAGTATCTGACTTTCAATCTAATGCAGATATAAATAATGATTTACAAATCAACGTTTTAGACATAGTATCAGTAGTAAATTTAATTTTAGGCCAATAATTAAAATCGATTAACAAAGCAAAGTATATATAACTTTTAAAATAGAAAGTAATGTTACTGGTAAAAAGTAATTTTTTTATAATATTCTATGAAAAATTATTGGACAAAACATAATATTAATGATTTAACTGGTAAAGTGGCTATTGTCACTGGGGCAAATAGCGGAATTGGTTTTGAGACTGCAAGAGTATTATCGGAGAAAAACGCTCAAGTAATTTTTGCTTGCAGAAATGATTTGTGGGGTAAATATGCAGTCAATAAAGTAAAGCTTGATTGTGGTAATACAAATATTTTTTATAAACATTTAAATTTAGCAGATCTTTCTTCAATACATAAATTTTCTGAGAATATAATAACTGAATTTGATTCTTTAGATATTTTAGTTAATAATGCTGGAATAATGATGTGTCCATATCAAAAAACTATAGACGGATTTGAAATGCAAATTGGTGTAAACCATTTTGGACACTTTGCATTAATGGGTTTGCTTTTAAAAAAAATAATGCAAACACCTTATTCTCGAGTGGTAAATGTTAGTAGTCTATATCATCGTCCTGGGAATATTAATTTTGATGATATAAATTCAAACCAAAATTATCATCCAGTAAAAGCGTATCAGCAAAGTAAGCTTGCAAATTTATTATTTACTTATGAATTGGCAAGAAAATTTAAAGAGGAAAATTCTTCAACTATTGCAGTTGCGTCACATCCCGGTTGGACAGCAACAAATCTACAAAAATATAAGTTTATTTTTAAGATGTTTAATCCAATATTTGCTCAGAAACCTCCAATGGGTGCTCTTCCAACTTTATACGGTGCAGTAGCAGAAAATGTAGAGAATGCTGATTATTTTGGACCAAGAAAACTTGAGATATGGGGTTATCCCAAAAAAGTAAATTCTTCTAAAAGATCAAAAGATTTAAATTTAGCCAAAAGACTTTGGCAATTATCTGAAGAAATGACTAGTATTTCGTTTGATTTTAAATGTAATAATTAGTGTAATCTTTTTAAACTAATTTATTTTAAACATTGGTCATAAAGCATTTACAGTTGATATAAGTTTTCTTTTTTTTGTTATTCGAAATTTAAATTTTCATGTGTTTAAGAGATTTTAATGATTAATAAATCTCTTTTTTATTTAACTTAATATAAAAATTCATCTAAATAAATATTTTTCAAGTGTTATCTTAGATAAAATGGCATTTTTTTATAATATCATTGAGCTAGAAAAAAAGCGTAAAATATAGTTTCGATTAAATTGAAAAAATTTACAATTATGCCGATAAAATCATTAAAAATATTTTTAAATAAACTTATTGATTATGCTGGATT
>MDTB01028484.1_pt1 | contig 10407 bp, 10 predicted proteins | sample 811161 | NCBI WGS metagenome assembly MDTB01 (sample SAMN05326650, study PRJNA326480) | marine metagenome | isolation source: seawater | place: Mediterranean Sea | collected 2009
TTCGGTGAAGGATTCTTTCGCTTCCTTCATTTCACTCTTATTCTCTTTGTCTTTAACTTCCTCTTTCTCTTCTGAAAATTCATTAATATATTTAACTATTATATCTTTAATGTATGCGCTTTTTTCTTCAGCATCGCCACGTTCTTCATATTTTTTTTCTAATTCGGAAGATAGTGCTAATATGGGTTTCATGCTGCCTAAAGTTACTGAGTCATCTTTATCCTTCACATCAAACATCGGTTTTATGAAATCTTCGTAAAATTCTGAACCTTCCTCATCTTCTTCCGGCGGTATTTCAGATTCGTCTACATTTTTATCAAACCACTTGATGAAGTCTTCGATTTTTGTGTCCATATCAAATCCTTCTTGTTGAGACTTAATAAATTTTTCACGAAGATATATTAACAAATTTACTATAATCAACGGAAACAACAACACCGCAATCATATTATTTGTTTTTGTGTAAGTAAGAGTTGAAATTACTATAAAGAGAAATAATGATTCATTGTCTTCATTGTTTATGAAAATAATCAAATTGGAAACAGCTAACAACAAAACCCCGTATAAAAAAAGAGTTGATTTCATGCATTTGTCTCCAATTTTTTTAACATTCTTGAATGATTTTATCAAATCTCTTGTTATCTTATTTTTTTTCATCTATAATATAGATGTATACAAAATTTTTTTCATTCTAAAATACAATCGTATAATAGTTTGATTTCTTGTTTCAGAAAAATATCATCCTCATTTTCTATTTCTTGATATTCTAAATAATTTAAAATGGACACTATAATTTGTCTTTTTTCTTCACATATTTTTTGCCCTTTCAATAATTTTTTCAGAATATCGCCTTTGTTATTGGGTCGCGTGTGGTCGTTATCTGTCTTCATCAGCAATACTATTCTGTGATATTTTAAATCAAGGATTTCTATATAAAAAAATCTTGACCTATATTATTTAGAAGACTCATTCTGCAAAAATGTCTAAAACAACTACTGACCCACTTCTTACCGAGGATGATAACAGATTTGTAATGTTTCCAATTCAAGATGATGCCATATGGAAAATGTATAAGAAACAAATGGACTGTTTTTGGAGGGCTGAAGAAATTGATCTATCGAAAGATCTTGAACATTGGAGCAAGCTAACCGATAATGAGAGGCATTTCATAAAGATGGTGCTGGCCTTTTTTGCTGCATCTGATGGAATTGTACTTGAAAATTTAGGAATAAGGTTTATGACTGAAGTTCAGTTAGCAGAAGCTCGGGCTTTTTATGGATTCCAGATCGCAATGGAAAATATTCATTCTGAAACATATAGTTTGTTGATTGACACTTATATCAAAGATAAAGAAGAAAAGAATAAATTGTTCAATGCAATCAATGAGTTTGAATGTATCCAAAAAAAAGCCAAATGGGCAACAAAATGGATCGATGACAAGAGGTCAAGTTTTGCAACAAGGTTGGTGGCTTTTGCTTGCGTAGAAGGTATATTTTTCAGTGGAAGTTTCTGTTCTATTTTTTGGTTGAAAAAACGCGGGCTAATGCCTGGATTGACATTCAGTAATGAATTAATCTCAAGAGATGAAGCTCTTCATACTGAGTTTGCGGTACTATTGTATAACAAACTAGAAAAAAAATTATCTAAAAAGAAAATCAAAGAAATTATAAGTGAGTCGGTTGAAATTGAAAAGGAATTTATTTGTGATGCGCTGCCATGCCGCCTTCTCGGAATGAACTCTAATCTGATGGGACAATACATTGAATTTATGGGAGATAGATTAGCAATGCAACTTGGTAATGAAAAAATTTATAATGCATCAAATCCATTTGATTTTATGGAAATGATTTCTCTTGAGCGAAAAACCAACTTTTTTGAATCTAGAGTGAGCGATTATGCGCTGGCGACTAAAATTGGTAAAAATGACGCATTCGCGATGAGTTCTGACAATTTTTAGTAAAATTCATACTCTAAAATTAACTCTGTTTTGGCTCTGTAACCAGATACAAATTCTAGAAATAGAAAAGATAGGGTTAAATGTACTACCGAATTTACTGTAGTCAATCCTGTAAATGATTTATCCATATAAGGTCCGATTGGTGGGAACAGCAACAATAATTTGCGCATGTAAAATAATATGATGAGTATCAAAAACGTCTCCATCATGGTTATCGTACAAAGAATTAAAAATCCTATAAATGTTTTGTCTTTTTCCTTACCTGTTTTATGCTTCTCAATAAGGTAATTGAAAGTTTTTTTGAAAAAAAATTTATCAAAAATGAATGCTAAAATTGTAACAATAATGAATCCAATAAAATTATATTGAAACATTTCTAGTATTTTTAATTTTCGTATCATATCAAACGCTGTTAATTTCTTTATTCTACTTTGAGTATCATAAGAATATTTGACCATTATATATATATATAATCTAAAAAATTATATTTAAAGGTTCTTTTGTTTATAAGTATATATTTTTGTTATGAATAATGACCCATATGTCGTCATGATTAAAACAGTTCAAATTGCGCCATTTAGAACACTTATGGTTGCACTGAAAGACATATTACTAGAAACCAATATAACATTTCAAAAAGATGGTATACGAATTATAAATATGGATAAATCTCAAACCATTTTAGTTCATATGCATTTGCAAGCAGATAATTTTGAGTATTATCAGTGCAACAAAGAAAAGATCATTGTAGGTGTCAATATGTTGCATTTATTCAAGCTCATAAATTCAATTGATAATGAAGAAACTCTTAGTATTTACATTGAAGAAAAAGATTATAACGATGGAATTGTTGAATATTTAAATTTGAAGTTTGAGAATAAACACATCAAGCAGTGCAAAATTCAAAAACTTAAACTAATTGAGGCCGAGCAAGAAGAACTGACTGTTCCAGATGTTGCGTTTACATCTATCATCAACATGCCTTCAGGTGATTTTCAAAAAATTATTCGCGATTTGAATAATATATCAGAACGACTTGAAATTAAGTCAGTCAAAAATCAGTTAATATTTAAATGCGACGGACCATTTGCCAACGCTGAAATCATAAGATCTGAAAGTGATGGTATGGGATTCATTCAAAAAAACAACAGTATTATTCAGGGCGAATTTTCATTGAAAAATTTAAATTATTTCATAAAATGTACAAATTTGTGCAACCAAATTGAAATATATTTGGCAAATGATTTACCACTTATTGTCAAATATAATGTCGCGTCTTTAGGTGCGATCAAGCTGGGGTTAGCGCCTATACCAAATATAACATAACAAATTTATTATATAATCAAATTATATATAATAAATGGCACCATTTCAAATTTCAAATAGCAATTTATTTTACACATTTTTGTCCATTGTTTCATTGGGAATATTAATTAAAATATATGATTATTTGAACAAACTTGAAAATTGTGACTGTTACAATGATGCGCAAGCGTATAATAAATTTAAAATAAATATTGAATTCTTGAAGGCTTATCAAATATTTGAGATGTTCCTTGTAATAATGTTATTATATCTCTTGTTTTCCTGCGATAATTTAACAAACGTGCCAAAAATTCATTCTCCATTCTCGGCGACGTTTTTAACAACGACCATAATAATGCTTTTAGCTTTTGTGTCCGGGTATATTACGTACAACGTATTCCTGTTATACGCTCTATCTAAATCAAGGTGCAAATGTGTTGACAAATGGCAAAAATACTTTGTATATGTTCAGGGAATTATGGCTTCGGTTACATTTTTGAGGATATTGTTTTTGTTATTATTGGTGTTTGTCTTATTGATACCCTATTCTAATTGGTGACTCAAAAGATGATTTATGAAATTTGAAAAATATAATTTGCTTATTCTATATTCGTTTTTGGTTGTAGAGACATATTTTTTATAGATAGCATTCACATTATCATCTATATTGATATCATTTGTATGAATAAAAGATAGAATTTCTTCTTTTTTGTTCCAAAGACTACTCTTGACACCGTTGATTATTTTATTTCCGATCACATCGCATTTTGGATAGAAACACTGCAAAATCAGTTTTATAAGTACTTCATTTAAATTATTTTTTTTAATTTTCCCATATTTATTGTACAAAAATAAGATTTCATTCAACTCGAAGTTAGTTTCGTCTTTACAGTAGGAAAAGTTATCATTCCAAAATTTTTTAAAGTCGTCTACATAAGGCAGATCAAAACTGTAATATCCGTCCAAAATATTGTTGTGGTTGTTTTGATTGTAGTTAACATTCAAATAAGCAAATAAGCTATATACAAATTCGTTGTAGCTTGTAAAGCTGGTAACAAATATATCTTTTTCATATGTGAATTTTTTCCATAAGAAAATTAATTCCTTCTGTTGTATTGATTGCCTTTTCTCTTGAATTATATGTTCCTGTGCGAACTGTTGAATAATCTTATCTTTGTCAATATTGAGGTAATGGATATTTTCTTTAATTTGAACCAAGACATTCTCTGACTTCAAATAATTATCAATAGAATGATATCTATTAAAATAATAAATAGCCACAACGATCATATTTACATAGGACTGCTCACTTATTTTGAGATTATTGCTATTTATTTTTGTACAAGGAATTACGTATTTTTGAGCAGTTGTTTGATGATGGTCATGAGTAAATTTAAACTTGAAAAAATTAAATAAATTACTATTGCAAAAGTAAATAGATATAATTTTATTCAATTCTGTTAAAAACCCCTTCATATTAAGTCGTGTAAAAATTAGAAAATCATTGTTCACCCTTTTCTGTAATATGATTCGTCCAATAGTTATTAAAAAACATTTACTAAAAGCTTTATTAGAGAAAAACGTTTCATTCAGTAAAGATAACGTCTCTTGGATAGTATCTGAATCGGGGATTGTTTCATAAATATTGTTGTCCTTTATTTGTTTTACAATTTTATTCTTTAAAACGTTCTTATGATTGACATCGATAAATGGAATATTCATGCTAATGAATTCTAGTACAAGATATAATAAATTGTCTTCATTCATTGATATATAATTTCCACCAATGTAATTATAATACAACTGACTTGTTTTATTAAAAAAAATACTGTGATTTCTTTCAAAAAGTTTCAATACTTCATTTTCGGAAAGTCGGGTTTTATTTATAATTTGACGTTTTTCATAATACTTCTCTAAATAAACAACAAAATCGTCATTTTCTTTATCGGTGTAGAATGACTTTTTTATTTTTTCAACATATTCATCTATTTGCAAAAATTTAGACATACATAACTAATGCTCCAAATTATTTAAATAGAATATTAATAAAATATATTATGGATAATAACAAAAAATACAGACAGTATGATTATAATAAAAATTTGAATTCAACTGATAACGCCAATAAATCCTCATCGTCAACCCAGGCAAATTCCTTCAATGAAATGAACACAAACATATCCGATTATTCGTTTGACGATATTTTTAATATTTTAGAGATAAAGATGGACTCGTACGAAAACTACGAAGAATTCAAAGAGCAAACAAATATAAAAATAGATAATTACATTGCAATATTTGAAAATTTGAAAAATTACAAGTTAGTTGATTTTTTCAAAAAAATTAAAAACTCCTTATTTGGGAGTATTGAAGACAAAAAGAACACAACGGAGGCTCAAAAAATACTAGCAAGCAACTTAAATGAGACAAATATAAATATGTCTCGCGACACAATTACTAAAGTTTTAACGGTTGATAGTAGATTTCGTGCAGATTACAATGGGTCTTTGTCTACTGATTTCAATATTAGTTTGCCCTACTCCATAAACAATGTTACTGAATTGCAAATTCATGATATTGAGTTCCCCGCAACATTTTATACATTTCAAGAAAACTTTGAAAATAATTACATGTGGTTGAAATACACATATTCTGACAACGGTCAGGTCACGACTGGATACATTTATTTTTATATTCCACCCGCTAATTATACTCAAATCAAAATTATTGAAGATATGCAAGCGGTGATAGACACTTCGAATGTGCCATTGGTTATAAAACATGATTTAAACATTGACGTTAGTAGCGGAATCGAATATGGAACAGGCACAGTGACATTCGAACCTACGGAAGACAGTGGTACAAGTGGTATAACGATAACTAATTTAGAACTCAACTTCAAATCAAGTATGATATCAAGTAGTGATTCAAGTTACAATGTTTCACATTTTATTGGATCGGAAGATGAAAAAATAAGCAAGTATTATAATGTTGACTCTGCGGTTAATTACAAACAAAGAATGGGTTGGATATTAGGATTTCGCAAATCTTTGTACAACGGTTCTACGTCTTATACAAGTGAGGGACAATTAGACATTATTGGACCAAGATATGTTTACTTGTTAGTAAATGATTTCAATACATCTTCAAATGTAAATTTTCTTTCAAACAGCGAAACAAATTTACTAGCCAATAACATATTAGGACGGATTTCATTGAAAAATTATACATTCAGTGTTCAATTGCAAAAAGATTTTACAATTTATGGAGAGCCAAGATACTTTTTTGGTCGCGTTAATATTGACAAACTCGAAATAAAAGTCATTGACGAATTTGGGCGAATAATTAATTTGAATGGTATGGATTTTTCATTCACAATCCGGATGACCGTTAATTATGATGTTTAAAATATATCATGACTTACATATATTGTTAAAATATTCCAAAACCTTCTCTATATTGGTGTCTTTGTAGTAGCTGCCAAAATCTGTGTATTTTTTAAAGTGATAGAACGTTCCTTTCATATTATCATTTTCGCCATTGATAACAATATTACTCCAAGGTAGTGGTTTTTTGCAAAATAAATGAAGTACAATATAAAAACAAGAGATAATGTCATCTTTCTTTCGATATTGATAGTTTGATGCATGTGTATTATAGCTCGCAAACAAAATAGACCCAATCATTTCATCATAAACCTTGTTGCTCAATTTTGTTGAAAATCCAAGATCAATTAGATATATTTCGTTTTTCCTTACCAATAAATTGTCAGGTTTTAAATCGCGATGCACATAACCACAATCATGCAATTTTTTCACGACACCAATAATTTGTTTCAATAACCCAACTGGATCAATGGCGAGACCAGTTTCTCTATTTTTCGAAATATACTCTTCAAGATTACAAGAAATATAGTCCATAATAATATAGTTGCGTTTATCTATGATGCCAAATGATTTGATATTAACAAAGCTTATGGATCCTTTTTTCAACAACGATAAGTAAATATTAATTTCATTCTGAATCAGAATTTTAGATGTTTCATCGTGGTCGAATTTAATGGCTACATAATTGTCTTTCATATAATGTTTTGCTTTATACACATTCGAAAATGAACCATTCCCTATCTTTTCTATTAGTTCATATTTATTTTGAATAAGCATTATCCAACACACTCCTACTGTGTATATATGTTAAAAAATACATAAAGCTTTAAACCTATATAGTATAAAATGGATGAGATTTATCAATTCAAAACGTATACAGATAACAATTTTGAATTTAGTGATTTTCAAACAAAAGCATGTTTATCTATTGTCAAAGACAAACATGTTTTGGTAACAGCTCACACAGGCTCAGGAAAAACATTGCCTGCTGAATTTTCAATTTATTACAATATCAAGGTCAAGGGGAAAAAAGTGATTTATACTTCGCCTATCAAAGCACTTAGCAATCAAAAATATAAAGAATTCTCAACCAAGTTTCCGGATATTGAAGTTGGCATTCTTACTGGTGATATAAAGCACAATCCAACAGCCGATCTGCTGATTGTCACCACTGAGATTTTGCAAAACCATTGTTTTAAATCTAAAAACAAAGGATTATATTTAGATTTCAATATCGATTTAGAAAATGAATTGGGAAGTGTCATTTTTGATGAGGTTCATTATATTGATGACGTGGATCGCGGTACTGTATGGGAGCAAACAATTATTTTGCTTCCAATTCATGTTCCATTTGTTATGTTGTCTGCTACAATTGGTAAAAAAGAACACTTTGCGGATTGGATTTGTAATATCACCAACAAGGAAGTTATAATTTGCAGTAGTGACAAGCGAGTTGTCCCTCTTGTATTTTATGAGTTTTTTGCTTTACCTGATAAATATATCAAGAATATCAAAGATAAAAACAAGAAGGAGATGTTCATGAAAAAGACAAATTCTAACTTGAATATGGTCAAAAAGGGAGGAGACTATCATTATAATCATTTGTCACTTACCAAAAAATGTACCGCCGAACTTGTAAAGGACAAATTCAGGGTTCATGACAAGTTTGTCATTAACGAATGTTTGGAATATTTAAAGCATAATGATATGTTTCCTTGTTTGCTATTTGTTTTTTCACGTAAACAAGTTGAGCATATTTCAAATCAAATATTTGTAGATTTGTTTTTACCAGATGAGAAAGATTATCTTGTGCGTCCCATATTTATCAAAATGATTGTAAAAAAACTAGAAAATTGGAAAGAATATGTTAGTTTGCCTGAATGCGAATACTACATTAACTTGTTGGAAAAAGGTATTGGAATACATCATGCCGGAATGCTTCCAGTATTCAGAGAAATTATTGAGATGATGTATGAACAAAAATATATCAAAGTGTTGATTGCGACTGAGACATTTGCGATAGGTTTGAATATGCCAACTCGGACTGTGTTATTTAATTCGCTTTTCAAACATGACGGTAATCAAATGCGAATTTTGCAAAGTCATGAATTCATTCAGATGGCGGGTCGGGCTGGACGGCGCAATATTGACAAAATTGGGCACGTTATTTTGCTGACAAATAATTATAAACCATTATGTGAATCAGAATATTATACTTTATTCCACAACAAACCTAAAGTGCTTTCCTCAAAATTTCGCATTACCTACAATTTGATTTTGAACTATCTCGAAAATTTCTCGCAATCTGATTTTGTTGTAATGATTCAAAAGTCGCTTATGAATGTAGATATTGTGAATCAGATAAAAGTATCTAATGAAGAGATAGAGAAACTGAATAAAAATATTAGTTCATATGATGATATCCTCACACAAAACAACATTAACTATTTTGAAAATTATACCTCATTAAAAGACAAATATAACATGGCTAATAACAAACAAAAAAAGAAAATAAAAAAGGAAATAAGCGAGATTGAAAATAATGAGGAGTTTAACAAATATGATACTTATAATAATTATATAGAACTAGTTTCAAAACTGAGAAAAGAACGACATGTGCTAAATTATGCAAATACATACGTAGAAACACAAATAAATGTATTGTTTGATATTTTACAAGTGAATGGTTATGTTAATGAAAATATGGATGCGACTCCTATGGGATTGAACGCATCGTATATTCACGAACTACCATGTTTAGTGTTTTGCGACTTATACAAATATTGCAACAAATTTGAAAAGTATACTGAAACACAAATTGTATGTCTATTATCTTCATTTTATGAACTGAAAGTCAAAGATGATTATAAAACCCATTATCCAAATATAATGAAAGCAGAATTTAATTTCATCGGTGAGCGTCTGAATTATTACAAGGACAAAGAACTGCCGTCAGAACTCTACATCACAAGTAAATTCAATATTCAGTATGATTTGATTGATTATATTGAAAAATGGTTCAACAACATTGAAAATATTGATGATACGCGTTTTTTCTTTCATCAACTTACTAGCGAACTAGACATTTTTACAGGTGATTTTATTAAATGTTGTATGAAACTAGTGAACATGTGCAATGAGTTATTAGTATTTGGTGAAAATGACAATAATTATTCTTTTCTAGAAAAAATAAATAATATCCAACGTAAACTCCAAAAGAGTATTGTTTCTAACAAATCAATGTATGTGTAAATATCCTTTCATCACTTATTAAGCGCAAGAAATATTTCATCTACTTTTGCTATGTAAAATGCCATTGCTACTGATTTTTGAATATCTTTATTCATACTCCATGCTTCCCATTTGGCGTGTTGTTTTATATTTATTTTTGAGGGCTCTTGGTGGTTACAATTGCCAATGGTGGCTTGCTTGTACATTCCATATAAATATAACAATTCTTTGTCGCTCGGAGGTCTGACAAGCGTTTTGATCAGCATGCACGACATGTCGAATTTATTTTCTAAATTACTTTTGTCCATATTGATATTAAAGAAGTTTTCCTTTAAATAAATATTATTTTATTAACTTTCTTTCAAAATATGTATATTATATATAATATAATGTATGATATAATTATTTTTGGTGGTGGTTTATCAGGATTAACACTAGCACACGAATTAATAAAAAAAAAATTTAAAATATTAATTATTGAAAAAGACGAGGAATTAGGTGGAATGGCAAGAAGTAATAGAAATAAAA
>MDTB01047514.1_pt1 | contig 10407 bp, 8 predicted proteins | sample 811161 | NCBI WGS metagenome assembly MDTB01 (sample SAMN05326650, study PRJNA326480) | marine metagenome | isolation source: seawater | place: Mediterranean Sea | collected 2009
ATAAAAAAGTAATTATATTTGGATTTATATTTACATTTTTTTCAAGTTTTGGACAGAGTTTTTTTATAGGATTGTTTAATCCTAGTATAAGAAATGAAATAGATATAAGCCATGGACAATTTGGCACAATTTATGCTTTGGCAACTATTTTATCTAGCACGGTATTGATTTGGTTTGGTAAAAAAATAGATGAATTTAAACTTATAAGATATGCTTTTTTAGTAGTATTTTTTTTATTTTTTTCAGCAATTTTCTTTTCTTTTATAAATAGTATCTATCTATTATTCCTAGGAATTTTTTTTTTAAGATTTTCAGGGCAAGGTATGATGTCCCATACTTCTACAACTGCAATATCAAGGTATTTTAATAAATCTAGAGGTAAATCCTTAAGCACAATATGGTTTGGTTTATCCACGGCTGAATTTATTTCTCCAATTTTAATAATATTTTTTCTCTCTACTTTTTCATGGAGAGTTGTTTGGCAAGGGATTGCAGGATTAATTTTGTTAGTTCTTCCATTTATAATCTATTTTACTATTAGAAATATAAACTTTGATACAAGAGAAGAGTCCTCAAATCAAAGACCTGAACTTAAAGAGGTTAAGAGTATTAAAAACTGGACAAGAAAAGAAGTATTGCTCGATTTTAAGTTTTATATTATTTCGTTAACTATGTTAGCAATGCCATGGATTGCCACAGGTATTTTTGTTTATCAGTCATTTATTTCAGAGTCGAAAGGGTGGTCAGCTTATACTATTCCTCAATCTTTTATGGTTTACTCAATTATGTCAATTATAGCACTTTTTTTATCTGGTATTTTAGTAGATAAATTTACAAGCAGAAAACTAATTCCTTTTATGAATTTGCCACTTTTATTGGCAATGATTATCTTACTATTTTTTAAAAGCCCAATTTCGTCGTTTATTTTTTTAGGTTTGGTAGGTGTATCTAATGGCTTGGCAAACGTTCTAGGTTCATCAACTTGGGCAGAAATTTACGGGGTAAGATATATTGGTAGCATTAAGGCCTTAACTACCTCTTTAATGGTTTTTTCAACAGCGTTTGGAACGGCTATATTTGGTCTATTAATTGATAAGGGTTTTTCTATAGAAATCATTGCATTAGTGGCAGCTATCTATGTAGTTGTTTCAACGATACTTCTTCTTTTTTTTAGAAATGCTCTAAAACCAGTTATTTTAAGGGAATAAAACTTGATTTATTCTTCTTAATTTATTAAAAAACTTCACAATGGCCCGAATTACCGTAGAAGACTGTCTTGAAAAAGTTGATAATCAATATGATTTAGTTCTTCTAGCAAAAGAAAGAACTGCCCAATTAAACTCTGGGGCTCCAATGCTTGTTCCAGAAGATAACGACAAAAGAACAATCATCTCATTAAGAGAAATTGGTGATGGAAAAGTATCTACTGAAGAGCTGGAAAAAAGCGCAGTTACTCGTTTAAGAAAAGAACCTGACGAGAGCTTAGAGAAAGAAGAGATAGAAGAAGAAGAAAACGATGAATTTGAGAATCTATATAAAGGTCAAGTTTCTAAAAGTGGTGTAGCAATACTTCCTTCAAAAAGAACAAGGAGAATACCAGAAGTAAAAAAAATCCAAACATTGGAAAATGAAATAAATAAAAAAGAAGACAACTTAACAGAAACAGAAAAACCTTTAGAATTAAAAGAAGAAGTTGAAGTTTCCACCGAAGAAAAAAAATAATTGAAAATTAATAGAAAAGTCTCCGTTGCTCCCATGATGGATTGCACAGATAGGCATGAAAGATATTTTTTACGCTTATTAAGCAAAAATGTTATGCTTTATACAGAAATGGTTGCAACAAAATCTGCCATTCACGGAGATCAAAAAAAAATTCTTGGATTTAATGAAATAGAAAAACCACTTGCTTTACAAGTAGGGGGATCTGACAAAAAAGAACTATCATTAGTTTGTAAAATTGCTGAAGATATGGGTTATGATGAAATAAATTTAAACTTAGGGTGCCCTAGTAAAAAAGTCCAAAAAAATAAATTTGGAGCATGTTTACTTAAAGAGCCAGATCTAGTAGCTGAATGTATTAATGAAATGATTAATTCATGTAAAATTCCAGTTACGGCTAAAACAAGAATAGGATTTGATAATGTTGAAAATTTTGATTATTTAAATTCTTTTATAAAAAGAATTTCAGACTCTGGGTGTAAAACAATAATTTTACACGCACGAAGAGCAATTTTAAAAGGTCTTACTCCTAAAGAAAATTTAAAAATACCTAAATTAAACTATCCATTGGTTTATGAGATTAAAGAAAAAAATAAAGATTTAGAAATTATAATTAATGGAGGAATTATAAATACCACAGATATAAAAGATCACCTGAAAAAATGTGATGGAGTAATGATTGGCAGAGCAATATATCAAAATCCATATTTTCTTACTCAAATAGAAAATGAAATTTTTAATAATGTTAAATATTTAACAAGAGCAGAAGTAGCAGAAAAACTTGTAGAGTATGTCAAAGAAGAAGTTAAGAAGGGGACAAGAGTAAATCAAATTATGAGACATACTGTAGGTTTATACTATGGTCAAAGTGGTGCAAATAAATGGAAAAGATACTTGAGTGATAATATGATGGCAAGAGATTCAGATTTCCAAAAAGTGAATCACATAATGCAAATTGCTCAGAATAATGAAAAGGCTAACCAGAAATCTTCATGACAGAAGTTTTTGAACTAAATCAAATTTTATTTTTTGTTTTGATCATGATGTTCACAGCTATCCCAGTAGGTTTTTTTGCTGGATTGTTTGGTATTGGTGGCGGCCTTATAACTGTACCTTTCCTTTTTTTTATATTTGAAGCATTTAACATAGATAAATCATATATAATGCATTTAGCTGTTGGAACTTCTTTTTCAATAATTATTCCAACCTCAATATCCTCTGTTTTGACTCATAGAAAGCATAACTCAGTAGACATAAATATAATCAAAAATTATGGAATTTTTGTTATAATTGGAGTTTTGTTAGGAACTGTTTTTGCTGCCCTTATGAAGACTAAAGCTCTTCTTCTTTTTTTTTCAATAATAGTTTATTTTCTGGGCGCATATCTTCTTTTACTTCAAGAAAAAACAAAAAGTATTAAAGTAAATTTTAGTTTTATTCCTAGGATAATTTTTGGCTTTATATCTGGTTTTATTTCCGCACCAATGGGTATTGGTGGAGCCGTTATAAATGTTCCAGTTTTAAGATATTTTGGCTACCCTATTAACAAAGCTATAGGAAGCGCTGCTGCTATAGGATTCATTATAGCTCTATTTGGTGCAATTGGTTTTTTAAGCTCAGGATTTTTTTTAGAAGCAAATTTACCTTTAAGTATTGGTTTTATTAATATACCAGCTTTTTTGATTTTTATTCCCATAACCACATTAATGGCTAGGGTTGGGGCAAATACTGCTCATAAAATAAATAAAAATAAATTACAAAAATTATTTGGAGTTTTCTTATATATTATTGGTACAATATTTTTGTCTAGATATCTGAATATTTAAATTTTTTGATCATACTTTCCAATTTTTCCAGTTTTTTGAAGTAGATTGTCAATAAATTCAAATATTTTTTTTTTTCTTTCATTGGATGTAGGACTTTCTGTTACGACTACTAAAGATGGCTTATTTGATGATGCTCTAACTAACCCCCAAGACCCATCATTAAATGAAAATCTTATCCCATTAACTTTTAATACATCTGTAATTTCTTGATCATCAATTTTTGTTTTTATATTTTTAATTTTTTCAATTTCACTACTTAATTCTTCAACTACTTTATATTTTACCTCGTCATCACAAAAAGGTGCCATTGTTGGTGTTTGATAAGTTTTTGGAAGTTCTTTGGTAATTTCAAAAATTTTTTTTTCACTTTTATCAAGCAAGTGACATACTTGAATAGCTGAGTTTATTCCATCATCATACCCATATCCTATTGGCTCACTAAAAAAGAAATGCCCACTTTTTTCAAAACCTGCTAAAGCTTTTTGCTCTTTAACTTTTCTTTTAATATGAGAGTGACCAGTTTTCCAATATATAGTTTTACAATTATTTTTTAATAAGATTTTATCTTTTAAAAATAATCCTGTAGATTTAACATCAACAACAAATTTTGTATTTTTATTCTGTGTAGAAAGGTTTCTAGCAATTAGAAGGCCAATTTTGTCAGAAAAAATTTCATTACCTCTATTATCAATTACTCCAACTCTATCACCATCTCCATCAAATCCAAAACCGATGTCTGCATTATTTTCTTTTACAGATTTTGATATTGCACTTAACATCTTTAAGTCCTCAGGATTTGGATTATATTTAGGAAAAGTAAAATCTAAATTACAATCTAATTCAATTACTTTACAACCTATTCCTCTTAAAATTTCAGGAGCAAACACACCTGCAGTTCCGTTTCCACAAGCAACTACAACTTTGATCTTATTGTTTATTTTATTTTTTTTTATTAGATCTTGAGTATATATTTTTTTGAAATTATTAATTTTTTTTTCAATACCTGTTCCTGATAAAAAATTTCTTTTTAAAGTTATATCCTTTAATTCTTTCATTTCTTCTGGAGCATGAGTTAAACCCTTTTGAATTCCCATTTTTACTCCCGTCCAACCATTTTCATTATGACTCGCTGTTACCATTGCAATAGCATCCCCATTTAAGTTAAACTGCGCAAAATATACCATTGGAGACAAAGACAGACCTATATCTTCTATGTAACAACCTGTTGACAATAGCCCCTTCTTTAAGGAACTTTTTATTTCCTCACTATAAGATCTATAATCATGCCCAACTATTACTCTTGGATGTTTTTTCTTTGTATTATTGATAATTTGTGTTCCAAAGCCTTTTCCAAGATTTTCAATTCCTATTAAATCTATATCTTTTTTGTACAGCCATCTTGCATCATACTCTCGGAATCCATTTGGGTTAATTAACATTGCTCTATACTAATTTTTTTCACTATGTTTGTGTCTTTTATTTGTTAACAGAACTTTCCACTTGAAAAATTAAATTAATGTTCATATAATGTTCTATTGATGTGAAAATTTATATAGTATATTAACTATTAATAACCACAACATATAGTTGTTTTTTAATAAATTAGTCACAAAAGAGAGTTTATATGAATAAAAATGTATCTTTAGCAATAGAAAAAGCTGTGGGCAGATTGAGCTCCACCAGCAATACTACTGAATTAAAAGACAATGGACCAAAAAAACCTGATCTTTTTTCTTTATCAGGTGAAACTGAGTTATTTCAAAATGAAAAAGGTATAACGATCAAAATTGATAGATCTAGAGATTCTAATCTTACAGATTTTGGAAAAGCTACTTTAACTGACAGATATCTTGGCCACAGTGAATCTTTTCAAGATTTATTTGCAAGGGTTGCTAGTACATATGCTGACAATAACCTTCATGCTCAAAGAGTTTATAACTATATAAGTAGTTTGTGGTTCATGCCAGCAACACCAGTTTTATCAAATGGTGGAACTGAAAGAGGTTTGCCAATTTCATGTTTTCTAAATGAAGCGGGGGATAGTCTTGAGGGAATATTAGATTTATGGAGTGAAAATGTTTGGTTAGCTGCAAGAGGTGGAGGAATAGGAAGTTATTGGGGAAATTTAAGATCTATCGGAGAAAAAATTGGTAAAGTTGGAAAGACTTCTGGAATAATTCCTTTTATTAAAGTTATGGATTCTTTAACATTGGCAATTAGCCAAGGATCCTTAAGAAGAGGTTCGGCAGCTTGTTATTTGCCAATAGATCATCCTGAAATTGAAGAATTTATTGAAATGAGAAGACCTACTGGTGGAGATGTAAATAGAAGATCTTTAAATCTTCATCATGGTGTATTAGTCTCAGATGATTTTATGCGAGCTGTAGAAACCGATGGTCAGTGGGCGTTAAGAAGTCCTAAAGATGGCTCAGTTCAATCCACACTTCCTGCCAGAAACTTATGGATTAGGTTATTAACTGCAAGAGTCGAAACAGGAGAACCTTATATAATTTATATTGATACAGTTAATAGGCAAATTCCCCAACATCATAAGCTAGCGGGTTTAAAAGTTAAGACTTCAAATTTATGTAGTGAAATTACATTACCTACAGGCTTAGATAACGATGGAAAAGAAAGAACAGCAGTTTGCTGTTTATCTTCTCTAAATTTGGAAAAATATGATGAATGGAAAGATGACAAACAATTTATCGAAGATGTAATGAGATTTTTAGATAATGTTATGACGGATTTTATAAATAAAGCACCAAATAGTTTTGAAAATGCCAAATATTCTGCAATGAGAGAAAGAAGCGTTGGTTTAGGTGTTATGGGTTTACATTCATATTTTCAACAAAAAAATATACCTTTTGGCTCAGTGATGAGCAAAGTTTGGAATAAAAAAATCTTTAAAAATATTCAAGAGAAGGTAGATGAATCTTCAGCTGTCTTAGCCGAGGAAAGAGGTTCCTGCCCGGATGCCGAGGAATATGGTATTAAAGAAAGATTTTCTAATAAAACAGCAATAGCTCCAACTGCATCCATCTCAATCATTTGTGGAGGAGCCTCTCCTGGGATTGAACCAGTAGCAGCAAATAGCTATACTCACAAAACATTATCTGGATCTTATAATGTTAGAAACAAATATCTTGCAGATTTATTGAAAAAATATGGAAAAAATAGTGATGAAATTTGGTCAAGTATAACTACAAATCAAGGATCTGTTTCACATTTAGATTTTTTAACTGAAGCAGAGAAAGATACGTTTAAAACTGCTTTTGAAATTGATCAAAGGTGGATTGTAGAGCTTGGTGCTGATAGAACTCCTCATATTTCGCAAGCTCAATCAGTTAATGTTTTTATACCTGCTGATATACATAAAAAAGATCTGCATGATATTCATTTCCAAGCATGGAAAAAAGGCCTTAAAAGCTTATATTATTGTAGATCAAAATCTATCCAAAGGGCTGAAAATATCAACTCTGGCTCTTCAACAGATGTGACAAAAAATGTTTACGTTAAGGAAAAAGAATCTAATAAAGAGAATGAATACGAAGAGTGTTTATCATGTCAGTAGCAAAAATTAAAAATAATAATTCTATTAAAAAAAATGGGCTTCTAGTAGAAAATCCAGTTTATAAACCTTTTAGATATCCTTGGTGCTACGATGCATGGTTAACACAACAAAGAATTCATTGGCTTCCAGAGGAAGTTCCACTAGGTGACGATGTTCGGGACTGGCAAAAAAATTTATCTCCAGAAGAAAAAAATCTTCTAACTCATATATTTAGATTTTTTACACAAGCAGATGTCGAGGTTAATAATTGTTATTTGAGACACTATACAACTGTTTTTAAACCAACTGAGGTTTTGATGATGATGACATCATTTGCATCTATGGAAACAGTTCATATTGCGGCATACTCACACTTACTAGATACAATTGGTATGCCGGAAACTGAATATTCAGCTTTTTTAAAATATAAAGAAATGAAAGACAAGTATGACTATATGCAAGGTTTTAATGTTGAGTCCAAACGAGACATAGCCAAGACCGTTGCTGTCTTCTCAGCTTTTACAGAAGGTTTGCAATTATTCGCAAGCTTTGCAATACTTTTGAATTTTCCTCGACAAAATAAAATGAAAGGTATGGGACAAATCGTGACTTGGTCTGTTCGTGATGAAACTTTGCATTGCAATTCAATGATTAGATTATTTAATGAATTTATAAAAGAAAATCCAGAAATATGGGACGAAGAGTTAAAAAAAGAAATATATCATGCGTGCAGAACAATCATTTCTCATGAGGATGCTTTTATAGATTTAGCTTTTCAAATGGGTCCATTAAAAGATCTTACAGCAGATGAAATTAAACAATATATAAGATGGATAGGAAATAGAAGATTACAGCAACTTGGTCTTGAACCTATTTATGATGTTAAAAAAAATCCACTTACCTGGCTAGATACAATGCTGAATGCAGTTGAACATATGAATTTTTTCGAAGGTAGAGCCACAGAATATTCTAAAGCTTCAACAAAAGGTACTTGGGCTGAAGCCTTTTCCTAAAATTTGATCATAAAATATAAAACGTATTGGAGAAAAACTGGACTCAAAGACAATTGGGGCAATATTTTTTTAGAGTCTGTTTATAGGCATAAACCAAAAAATTTTTTAGAAATAGGAGTTTTTTGTGGAGTAACGGCAAAAAATGTGTGTAATTTATTAAAAAGTATAAATAAAGATGATTTTAGTTATACCGGTGTCGATTTATTTGGAGGGGAGAAGAAGTCTGAAAAAGACGAAATAGAACCTACGTTTTTAAAGAGTCAAAAATTCTCAAATCCTTTAAAAAATATTTATTATAATCTAATTATGAAAGAAAATCTTAATTCAATAGAAAGTGTAAAAAACTTTTTGAATGAATATAAAAAAAATATAAAATTAATAAAAGGAGATACAAACAGAGTGCTAAAAAATCTGGATCTTTCAAATATTGACTATGTGTTCATAGATGGTGGACATAGCTATAGTACTGTAACTAATGATTTAAATGTTTTATATGCGAGCATGAAAAAGAGTAATAAAGTTTTACTTTGTGACGACTATGGTGATTCTAGCCATATTTCAGAGGTAAAAAAGGCAGTGGATGATTTTGTAACTTTAAATCATTTAAAATTGAATGTAATAAAAGACAGATTTGCTGAAATAATTACTTAATTAATGAAAAAAATCATAACTATTGCTGCAATATGGATAATATCAATTTTATTGTCAGTAATTTGGACTTTTGAAAATACCGATGTAATTGGCTCCTTTAAGGCTAAACTGAAAGAAAAACAAGGAGCCCCTAAAACAAATTTTGATAGCAAAGAGTCTAATGAGGAAATTATAGTAGTTTCCAACTCATTTAATGTTAAAGCGAAGAAAGTCATTTCTTTAAAAGGCAAAACAACATTTTTATTGAATAATTCAAATAGTGGAAAGTTTGATGCTGAAGATATAACAATTTTTACACAAAATGGATTTAAATTACAAAAGGAAAAAAAAGAAAAGCTAAATATAAATAAAAATTTTACTCTTGAATTTAATGGAGGTATCAAAACAATTTTTTTTATTGAAAAGAAAATTTATGGTTTAGTTTCATCGGTCGAAAAAGATTGTTACTACGCCTCAATAGTAGATTTTGAAAATAGTAAAGAAGTATTTAAAACTAATTGTTTATTAAAAGAAGTTAATTCTGCAATAGATTTTAATGGTTTGGGTAGTAGCTTCGTTCGTTTAGATGAAAATATAATTTTTAGTATAGGCACACCAACACAAGACTCAACTCAAATAAATTCTTTAGCACAAGATAAGAAATCATATTTTGGAAAAATATTAAATATTGATTTAAAAAATATAAAAAAAGATTCTATTCAACCTTCAATTTTTTCCTTAGGGCACAGAAATCCCCAAGGTCTAACTAAAACTAAAAAATATATATTTTCAGTTGAACATGGCCCAAAAGGCGGTGATGAATTAAATAAAATACAATTTGGTGAAAATTATGGCTGGCCTTTAGTATCATATGGCACAAAATATTTTTTCCATGATAATGGAAAATCATACAGAAATAATCATGAAGAGAATGGTTTTAAAGAACCATTATATGCTCTTACGCCATCTGTTGGAATTTCTGCTGTAAACAATTGTCCAAAAAAATTAATACAATTTTATAAAAAAAATTGTCTCTTAGCTCTTTCATTGTATGGCAATGAATTAAGACAAGGAAAATCTCTAATAATTTTTTTATTAGACAAAAATTTTGAGAGAATTCATTCTATAGAAAAAATTTTTTTAAATGATAAATTGGTAATGAGACATTTTATGACCAATGATAAGAATGAAATTTATGAAGATACAAATGGTAATATTTATGTTTCAGCGGATAATGAAGGTATTTATCAGATTTCTTTTCAAGACTTTAGATAATTTATAAATATATTAATTAATTTTATTTTTAAATCTTCTTTTATCTTTTTTTATACTATAAGGCCCTTGTTTTATTTCAATCATCTGACAATTTTTTAAAGTTTTAAAACCATGTCCACCAGAAATTAAAATTATAATATCATTCTTTCTAGCTAATTTACTTAGAAGAAACTCTTCTTTGTCATTGTAAAAATCAATTTTTAATACTCCTTTTAAAATAATTAAAACTTCAGTTGTATCATTTATCTTTTTTAATCTTCTTTGATGAAGATGAGGTTGAATAATATAATTTTTTTTATGATTTATATACGCTACTTGTTGAGGAAGTTTTTTATCAGTGAAAAAATTAACCCCCTTTTTTTTGGTATAGTTTCCTCGAATAATTTTAGCA
>MDTB01154146.1_pt1 | contig 10407 bp, 10 predicted proteins | sample 811161 | NCBI WGS metagenome assembly MDTB01 (sample SAMN05326650, study PRJNA326480) | marine metagenome | isolation source: seawater | place: Mediterranean Sea | collected 2009
AGACCCGATTGAAGCAAATGGGAATATTTTTGTTTTATTCCCAATTTTTGTTCGACCCGAAATACAAACATGAGACACTAACTCAACATCTTCTCCTAAAATGACGTTCGACCCAATCGTGCAATATGGTCCAATTATCGCGGATTCTGCGATTGTAGCAGAAGCACTTATGATCGCTGTAGGATGGATTTTTGTCATTTAGCTCTCCATAATCATCGCAGAATAAATTGCCTCAGCCATTAGCTGGTCATTAACAATAGCTTTACCAGAAAACTTCCATATGTTACCCCTATTCTTTATCTTAGTAACATGCAAGCCCACCTGATTTCCTGGGACAATAGGTTTTCTAAATCGGGCTTTTTCAATTGTCATAAAATAAACACCGTCGCCAGTTTTTTTACCAACGGTTTTTGCAATTAAAACTGCGGCTGTTTGAGCCATTGCTTCAATAATTAAAACACCTGGCATAATCGGTCTTTCAGGAAAATGCCCTTGGAAAAAAGACTCATTAATTGTAACATTTTTAATTCCAATTGCCTCAAAATTTGGACCCATATGCACTTGATCAATTAGAAGAAATGGATATCTATGAGGAATCAAACTTAATATTTCATCGATTTTAATTAGTGTTGGAAAATTATTTTGGTCAACAATCATTTTAATCACGTTTTTTTTGCGCTAATTTGGCTAACATAGTAATTTCTCTAAAGTAAGCGCTGCTATCTTTTGCAGGGGTTCCAAATATTTTTGAATTTGGTTTAGTGTTCCGTATCACGCCACTTTGCCCGCTTATTTTTGAACCAGGCCCAATTTTCAAATGCCCTGCTATACCTGCTTGTCCACCTATTAGTGAAAAGCTACCAACTGAAGTGCTCCCAGAAACACCAGCTTGTGAGACTATAACGCATCCCTCCCCTATCTCTACATTATGAGCAATTTGAACTAAATTATCAATTTTAACACCATTATGAATTATTGTGTCAGGACCAGTACCTCGATCTACAGTTGAGTTTGCTCCTATTTCTACATGGTTGCCGATTATTACCCTGCCAAGCTGCGGTACTTTAATATGTTCTTTGTGTCCTAGCGCAAACCCAAAACCGTCACCTCCAATTCTTACTCCGTGGTGTATGATGGCATGTTCACCTACAAAACAATAGGATAGCGACGCGCCACTTCCAATTATAGTATTTTTTCCAACCTTGCATCCTCTGCTGATTACCGCATTAGCTTCAATTTCACAGTTACTTCCAATTTCAACATTTTCTTCAATTATAACGCCTGGTGAAATATTACAGTTTTCCCCAATTTTTGAGTTTACATGTATTACTGCTTGTTTAGAAATTTTTTTTATCTTGTTGTTTATATTGTAAAAACAAGCCGCGATTAGCGAATAAATGTGATAAGGTTGAGGGGTCGTTATTAAAATCATGTTATCTGGAGCGAATCTAGTATCGCTTGCTCTTAGTATACAAGCACCAGCTTTACTATCTGAAAGTGATTCTTTATACGCACTATTGCTTAAGAATGTGATATGATCGTCTTCAGCAGTATGTATTGGTGCAACATCTGTGAAGGTACGTTCATAGTCAGAACAACCGATTATTTTGACATCATAAGTCTCTGTTAATGTCTTAAGTGAAATTGGGCCAGAGTTTGTGAAAAAACGAGGGTCTGCCATATTATTTCTTTGGGATCTCAACTTTTAATTCTGAAAGCTTGCTGTTTAATTGTTTCAAGATTATTTTTGTTATATCAAGTTTACGTGATGCAAGAACTGTTTGATCTGTCCTTAGAACCAAAAGTAGCCCTCTTTCAGCGGCTAAATCTGCCACTAATTTATTAAGTATTTTTTCTACTTTTGCCAGAGCGGCTCTTTTTGCTCGATTAAGCAATTGCTTTTTCATTTGCACCATGCGTTGAACTTTTAAAACACTTTGCTCAAATATTTTTCGTTCTTGTGCATACGCATCTGGCGCCAGTATAGCGCGCTTTTTTGCTAAGTCCTGATTGGCTATACGAAGGGTTTCTTCTTCTTTATTTAAACCTTGTTTAATTTCGTTTTCAAGCTCAGAAATCTGCTTGTGAATACCCTGGATTACTGTTGCATTTCTTCTTATATTCTCTAGGTTTAATACGGCAATGTTTACTTGCGCTGATGATTTATCACTATTGGTTTGTGCATGCGTTTGATATGAAATAAAAATTGTTATCCCAATTAAAATTAGGATACCTAATGTACGTGAAACAAACAAAATATTCTCCTAACTTTAAAACCGGGCACCAAAAGTTAATCTGAAGCCCTGCTCATTATCATAATCTTCCTTTAAAACTGGGATTCCGTAGTCCATTCCAATAGGTCCCAGAGGTGAAGTATAGGTTACACCAATACCTGTTGACGCCCTAATAGAACCTGAGTCTTTTGTCGTAGAATTTGAGGGGCTCACGCTCCCAATGCTTCCAAAGTCGCTAAATACACGACCCACAATACCAAAGTCTTTAGGAAGTCCGAATGGAAAACTTAGGCTTAATGAACCAGTATACATCCATTCCCCGCCTAGGGCATCATCAGTGCTAGTATCTCGTGGGTCAGCTCCTCGATTCTCAAATCCACGTAAATTCGCACCCCCCAAGTGAAAACGCTCGAGAAGATGAAGGTCTTCTCCTAACCCAAAAGCATAACCCAAATTGCCAGTTAATGACGCAATCCAATTTTCGGCGATTTCATAATAGGTCTCTCCTCGAAATAAATTTTTAAAATGTTTTTGACTACCTCCTAGCCCCGCTAAGTTTGTAGTAAGGCCTAGAAAATATCCTTCAGTTGGATTTAAGCTATTATTTAGTTTGTTATAATTAATAGCATGCGTTACTTCTGAGAGCGTTTCTGATCCCTCAGCTGCTTGGATGAGTGTGGATGCAGTGGAGGGAACATCCTCTGTTTTTGCATTTCGAAAGAGATATTTCCAGTTTTGACTCAAGTTTTCAGTAATTGGGTAACCACTGCGAAGGCCAAACCCAGTTCTTTGCATGTCAAACGAACTTACGTCTTGGAAGTCTTGTTTTGTATGAAACACATCAATTCCAGCGGATAATTCCCTGCCAAGAAAGTACGGTTCAGTAAATGATAGGTCTATTTGACTTTTTGTTGATGCTAGCGTTGTTTTGAGAGAAAGTTTTTGACCAAGGCCAAGAAAGTTTTTTTCGGTTATTCCGAACTCTCCTAACACGCCGATCGACGATGAATACCCTGCCCCAATATTGATAGTACCTGTTGATTGTTCCTCAACTTCAGTCTTAATTATCATCTTATCAGGAGCGGTTCCCTGCGTTTTTTTAAATTCTACTTTGTCAAAAAAACCAAGATTTTCTATCCTTTGTTTTGAGCGTTTTATCTTGGCAGAATTATATGCATCTCCTTCAACAACTCGAAATTCACGCCTAATCACTTCATCGATTGTGCGAACATTTCCTGTAATATCAATTCTTTCTACAAAAGTTCTGGGCCCTTCAAGGACCTCAAAAGTTATATCTATTTTTTTTGATTCTTTATTGCGATTTATTTTTGTTTGCACATCAACGAAGGCATACCCCAATTCACCCACTTTATTATTTATCGCATTTATTAATTTATCTACCTCTGATGCGTCATACCAATCATCTTTTTCTATTTCAACAAGCCCAATCAAAAGTTCAGACTTTAGGTCACGTATTTTGGCTTTGATATCAATTTTTCCAAACTGATAACGCTTTCCCTCATCCACCGTGAATGTAATAAAAAACTCTTTTTTGTTAGGGGTGAGTTCAGCTGTAGCTGAAAGCACGCGAAAATCAGCGTATCCATCAGACAAATAGAAACGTCTCAATAGTTCTTTATCTAACGTTATGCGATCTGGATCATAAGTGTCGTCGCTCGTTAGGAAACGCCACCATGCAGTCTCTCGTGTACGGATTATTTCTCTGAGACTTCCATCGCTATGAATTTTGTTTCCAACAAACCGAACGCTATTAATCTCACTTTTTATACCTTCATTAATCTCAAAGATTAGATCAATGCGGTTTTGATTTAACTGAATAATTTTTGGTTCGACGGTTACTGCAAAACGACCTGTTTTTTGATAAATATTCAATATACGTTTAACATCATTTTGTAATTTTGTTCGAGTATATATAACACGTGAACGAAGACTTACTTCTGAGGCTAAATCCTCATCCTCACGACTTTCATTACCCTCAAAAGCTACTTGGTTAATAAGTGGGTTTTCCACGACCGAAACAACTAAATTAGAACCTTTTACAGAGAACTTCACATCAGCGAAAAGACCTGTGGCAAATAGGCTTTTTAATGATCTGTCAAGACGCGATTGTTTTAAGAAATCTCCTTTTCTTACTAAAAGATAAGACTGAACAGTGCTTGGTTCAACTCGCTGAGCACCTTTTACAATAATGTTTTTAATAACGACAGCAGGGCGTTGATTGGCTTGAACAAACTGAAGTTTGTCTTCACTAGCAATAATTTCATTTGAAATTATTATTTGTAAAGACAATACTATTCCTAGCACGATAAAACAAAAGCGGAGTTTCAAATAAACCTCCTACACAATCTTATTTTTTATTGTATTATTCATATTTACTCATCATAAACTAGATTTTTTTTATTAGCGTCTTAATTGTTAAAAACTCATTATATCATTCCATGATACAAACAGAAAAAGAGACATTAATAAGAGGAAACCAAATTTTAAACTATATTCTTGAAATTTTTCTCCCAGCGGTCGTTTTAGTATTCCCTCAAGCGCATAAAATAGCAAATGTCCTCCATCTAAGACTGGAATTGGAAACAAATTAATGAGACCAAGGTTTACTGATAAAACCGCCATAAGCAGAATCAAATCTTCTATACCTTTTTGCGCCATATCACCAGATATTTTAGCAATTTTTAATGGTCCGCCCAAATCATCTGTACCATGACTTTCAAAAAATATTTTGCCAACATATGTTAAGATATTAATTGATAGGTAAGTTGTTTGTTTTATTCCGATCCATATGGCTATAATCGGATTTTCTCTTTTATATTCAACGTGGTTTGGATTCCATTCAATTCCTAATATGTAAGATGTAGCTGCATTGTTGCTTGATATTTTCTTGGATTTTGGAGTGGCTTGCAGTATTAAGGTTTTATTATTTCTTTCTATTAAAAAAGATAGCGGAGTTCCGTTACTTTTTTGGACTATATCTCTTATTTCGGTAAAATATTTTAGAGGTTGATCATTTACTCTAAGGATTTTATCCCCATATCGGAAACCTGCTTGTTCAGCGGCACTATTTTCTATAACATTTCCAACGCCTGATAAGGGCGTTTTTGTTCCTATGACACCAGAGAGTGCAGCAAAAGCAATTATTGCAAATATAAAATTGACTAATGGACCTGCTGCAACTATTGCGGATTTTTGACCGAGTGTCTTATGACTAAATGCTACTGCACGCTCATTTTTGGTCAGTTGCTTAGGGGTATCTTGATGGCTTTCTGTAACTACCGTCTCGCCAAACATTTTAACATATCCACCTAATGGAATTGCAGAGAACTTCCACCTAGTATTATAACGGTCCGTATACCCAAAGATTTCTGGCCCAAAACCAACAGAGAATATTTCTACTCTCACGTTGTTTTTTCGGGCTACCCAGAAGTGACCCCATTCATGAACAAAGACTAGAATAGTTAATACTAATAATGGGATTACAATATAATATGAGATGAACTCAATGGAACTCATTGCGTTTTCCTTAAATTTAATATTTTTAGAATAATGTTAGTAAAATCATTTTGTAATCGAGTTTACATGATTGCGTGCCTGTTGATCAATCAACAAAATATCATCTATTGAATTAGGAGCTCCAAAGGCCAACTTTTCAAGCGTTTTTTCTATAGTTTTCACAATATCAAGAAATTTTATTTTTCCCTCTAAAAATTTTTTTACAGCAACCTCATTTGCGGCATTTAAAACCGTAGGCGCAAAGCCCCCCTTATTCAAAGCCTCTCTTGCTAAACTTAGTGCTGGAAATTTTATAGTATCTGGCGCCTCAAAGGTTAATTCCCCTATTTCTGACAGTGACAATTGTTTCACAGGTGTTTTTATTCGCTCCGGCCAAGCTAGAGAGTATGCAATTGGAGTTCGCATATCAGGTGTTCCTAATTGAGCTAAAACAGAACCGTCAACATAATCCACCATGCTATGTATTATTGATTGGGGGTGCACTAAAATTTCAATAGCATTTTTATTAACTGGAAATAAATAATAAGCCTCGATCAACTCTAATCCCTTGTTCATCATGGTTGCGGAGTCTATTGATATTTTAGACCCCATGCTCCAATTGGGGTGTTTAAGCGCTTGAGTAACAGTTATGTTTCTCATATCGTTTATGTTAGTGGTACGAAAAGGTCCGCCTGAGGCAGTCAGAATAATTTTTCGAACCTTACTTTTTTGTTTAAAGTCAAAAACTTGAAAAATCGCATTATGTTCCGAGTCCACTGGGATAATAATTGCATTATAGTGGGATACTTTTTGGTTAAAAATTTCACCAGCTGATACGAGACACTCTTTGTTAGCGAGAGCTATTGTTTGCCCATTTTTGATAGCTTGAATTGTAGGTAATAAGCCAGCAATTCCAACTATGGCTACCATAGTCCAATCAGACTTTCTTCCTGCTGCCTCATTTAAAGCTTCTTTGCCCGAAGCAACTTCGATATTTGTCCCTAATAAACTATTTTTCAACTCTTTATATTTAGAATGGTCGCCGATAACTACTAAATTTGGTTTTACTATACGAGCTTGCTGAGCTAAAATTTTCACGTTTGTTTGTGCTGTGAGTGCAACAATATCAAATGTTTCTGGGTTTCTCATTATCAAATCAATAGTGCTCTTTCCAATTGATCCGGTAGAACCTAAAATTGAAACTGTTTTTTTAAATTTTTTATTCTTTAAAACCATAATAAAAAACTCTTCTGATGGAAAAAAATACCCGCAATCCATACAAAAAAAGAAGCTGGCAAAAGTCCGTCAACACGGTCAAGTAACCCGCCATGCCCAGGAATTATTCTGCCGGTATCTTTTTTATTAAAATTTCTTTTAACCCATGATATTATTAAATCTCCAACTTGTGAGATAACCCCTATCACCCCACTTATTATTCCTAGTAGGAGTACACTGTTTTTTGTGAAAACAATTGCTAAAGAAAATCCAATGAATATCGAAGATATTGTTCCCCCAAAAAATCCAGCCCAGGTTTTGTTAGGACTAATTTTCGGTGCTAATTTTTTACCCCCTACAATTCGACCAATCGCGAATGCACCAGTGTCTGAAGCCCAAACTATTGCAAATAAAGCTAAAACTGTCTCTACACCAAAAGGTTTTATCAAACTTAGAGAATTTAGCGAGAAACATGAGGTTAAGATATATATTGTGCCAAAAAACATCCAAGAAGCATTTTTGTTGCAAACATACATATATTCTTTTAGCAAGATTACCGTAGCAATTAATATTAAAATATTAAAATAGGGAAATCCTGCAATAGTGATACCAATTACTAAGGGCATAATTATAGAAGCAGAGATTATTCTAAGAGATAATTCACTCTTATCTTTAAGATTGACTCTAAACACCATATCGCCGATCTCTTCGCTGATATTCGGAAATTGAGAAATCAAAGTCGGCATCTGAAAAGTCTGGCCATAGTGTATCAATAAATACCAATTCCGTATAGGCTAATTGCCAAAGTAAAAAGTTACTTATCCTTTTTTCTCCACTAGTTCGTATCAATAAGTCAGGATCAGGAATATCATTTGTATATAAATTTGATGAAAATAAGTTTTCATCGATGTCAGAAAACTTGATATCTCCTCTTTTAAATAAATTTGAGATTTTCTTAGTTGTTTCAACAATTTCAGCTCGTCCGCCATAGCTTAGTGCAACTGTTAAATTGAGGCGGTCATTTTTTTTGGTTTGACGTTCGCTTTTTTCGATGAGTTTTGTAATTTTTATTCCCAACGAATGTTTATCCCCAATTACGCGAAATCGAACACCTTCGGAGTTAAGCTCATCCATCTCAGATTTAAGATAAAGTTCCAATAAACTCATCAGATCTCTGACTTCATCATTGGGTCGATTCCAGTTTTCAGAGGAAAAGCCAAATAAAGTTAAAAATTTGATTTCTTTTTTAACGGCCCACTTTATTGCGGTTTTAACTGATTCCGCACCACGTTTGTGACCTGAAATTTTTGGCAGACCATGCGTTCTTGCCCATCTACCATTCCCATCCATTATTATCGCAACATGTTTTGGAAACGGTAAAAAATTTTTTTCATTTTGAGACCTGAGGCTCATTTTTATACCTGCATGATCTCTTGTTCTTTAGTCTTTAACGCATCATCAATTCGTTTTATAAATTCATCAGTTAATTTTTGCACCGCCTCGGAGAAGTCATGGCTTTCATCCTGTGACAATTCACTATTTTTTTCAGCTTGTTTGAGACTATCCATAGCGTGGCGACGGATATTTCGAACAGCAATTCGGGAATCTTCAGAATATTTAGCCGCAATTTTACTCAACTCCACTCTTCGTTCCTCCGTTAATATCGGGATTGGTACTCTCACATATTGTCCATCTGCCGAGGGATTGAGACCAAGTCCCGATTCAAGGATGGACTTTATTATAGCATTAACCATAGTTTTATCCCATACTTGAATAGTGAGCATTCGCGCTTCTGGCACACTAATTGTTCCCAGTTGGTCTAGTGGTAATTCAGATCCGTAGGCGTTGACCAGTATCGGGCTTAGTAAAGTCGTAGATGCGCGACCTGTTCTTAAACCAGAAAATTCATTTAACAATACTTTGACGGCTCCGTCCATTCGTTGGCGCAGATCATTTTGTAATTTTTCAATATCCGTTATAATAGTCACTAATTACCCTTTCAAAAACATGTTAATTGGGCGTTACTTTTGTGAAACAGCCTTCCCCGTATAAAACTTTTACTAGTGTATTTGGTTCAACTATAGAAAATACAATAATAGGTAGATGATTCTCCTTTGCTAATGCTATTGCTGCTGTATCCATGATACTAAGGTCTTTTTTTAAAATTTCTGAATGATTTATAACTTTGTATCGTTTAGCTTTCAAATTCTGTTTTGGATCTTCATCATATATCCCATCAACAAGTGTTCCTTTTAATATAACATCACATTTCATTTCTGCTGCTCTTAAAGCTGCTGCTGTATCTGTAGTAAAAAGGGGGTTACCTGTACCAGCAGCAAATATTACAATACTTCCCGTTGATAGGTATTTATTCGCATTTTCAGACGTGTATGGTTCACAAATAGGCGACATTGGAATAGCAGACAAGACATGGGATGTCGCTCCAATATTATCTAGAGCATTCTTGAGCGCAAGTGCATTAATAACTGTGCCAAGCATACCCATATAATCAGCCGTTACCCGATTTAGGTCTCGAGATTTACTTGAAACACCTCGAAATATGTTGCCCCCACCTACTACAAGGCAAATCTCAACCTTTCTGTCGGATATTTGCTTTATTTCACTGCATATACGATTAACCGTTGCATGATGAAGTCCAAAATCATTTTGGCCCATCAAACTCTCACCAGATAACTTTAAAAGTATTCGATGAAATTTTGGGTCACTTTTCATGTCATACCCTCGTGTTATATCTATTGTTTTAATATTATTTAAAAGTGTTTGTTTTAATGTACATAATTGAAGTAGGTCAGTAAATATAACTTTATATACAAATCATTCTCGCAAACTTCTTAAAAAGCGTACTATTTTCCAATAGCAGCTGAGACTTCCTCTGCAAAATTTTCTTGCTTTTTCTGGATGCCCTCCCCGAGGACAAAAATCTTAAAGTCTTTTATTTCTATTGAACTACCTTCTTGTTTGGATAATGTCTCAATAACTCTTGATATTTTGCTTTCTCCGTCAATTACAAATGTTTGTTCCAATAGGCAGACTTCTTCGTAAAATTTTTTCATGCGACCTTCTATCATTTTTTCAATGATTGAATCTGGACGTCCTGTTTCTTTTGCTTGGTCTTCCAAAATTTTTCGTTCACGCTCAAGATCGTCAGAACTTAGATCCTCTCGTTTAATAGCTTTTGGTTTTGTCGCAGCGATGTGCATAGCTAACTGTTTTCCAATTAAGTCTAATTTATTTGGCTCTATTTCTGACTCAAGACCCACTAGAACTCCAATTTTCCCAACATTATCTGCCAATGAATTATGGATATAGCTTGCCAATATCCCTTTTTTTATCGTGATAGTTGACGCACGCCTAATCGTCATATTTTCACCAATTTTTGCAATAAGATCGGTTAATTGATCTCCTATTTTTTTTTCTGCAC
>MDTB01078310.1_pt1 | contig 10406 bp, 5 predicted proteins | sample 811161 | NCBI WGS metagenome assembly MDTB01 (sample SAMN05326650, study PRJNA326480) | marine metagenome | isolation source: seawater | place: Mediterranean Sea | collected 2009
AGACAAAGTAATTGGTTCCTCGGAAACAGATAAGGATGGAGAATTTGTAATAATTGGTGAAGTTCCCGCATCAAAGAATGCTCAAAAGCTTGTTCTTATAACAAGGAATAATAAGAAAAAGGAAAATGTGGATTTTGCACCTGATTGGGTCCTGTCTTCAAATACTTTTTTCATCTTACCAGGTTTGGTAGAAAATCCTTCAAAAGATAATTTAGATGAGCAGGTAATTAGTCTACCATCTATAATCGAAGTAAAAAAAGATGACTTGTTTGTAAAGCAGAATCTATCTCCGATTAAGGTAGAGAAAGTTTCTTTAGATCAGATTAAATATTCAAGTGATGGTGTGGCTATTATTTTTGGTAGGTGTCAGTCTGGAATGTCTGTTTTTGTTTATTTAGACAATGTTTTGCATACAAAAGTTAGGCCATCAGATGATGGAAGTTGGAGTGTAGATTTGGGAGCTGTCCAACCTGGAGTATACACACTTCGGCTGGATGAAGTTAACAACAAAGGTATTGTTTCATCAAGAATAGAATCTCCTTTTAAGCAAGAGACTAAAGATTTGTTGGATCGAATGTTTGAAGATTCTATTACTGTTCAACCGGGTAATAGTTTGTGGCGCATTGCAAGACGCGTCTATGGCCGAGGTATTCTATATGTGGAAATATATAAAAAGAATAATGATTTGATCAAAAACCCTAATTTAATTTACCCAGGCCAAGTCTTTTCACTTTTGGATTAATATCTTTTACCAACCAATCAGTTTAATAATTAATTTTTTTAAGACAGGTCTGTGTAGTTAAATTGTGAAAACTAATTCTGATGATAATGATAAAGCTATTGATGATGATAGTATATCCAATATAGAGATTATAAAGAATTTGGCTCCATTTTTGTGGCCTCACAATAATTTTTGGTATCGAATTCGCGTAATTTTTTCTTTTTTATGTTTAATTCTTGCCAAAGTTTTTACTGTGCTAATTCCTCTAAGCTTAATTTGGCTAGTGGATTCTTTCAGCTTGGGTGGTGATAAAAGTGGTGAAAAGTTCTTATTGGCGTTTGGAACACTTAGTCTAGTCATAATTTATAATATTGTTAGACTTCTCAGTATTGGTTTTACCCAATTAAGGGATGGAGTATTTGCGGTTGTTGGCCAAAATGCCTTAAGGTTAATAGCACTTCAAACTTTTGACCACATTCATTCCTTATCCCTAAGGTTTCACCTTACAAGAAAAACTGGAGCAATTAGTCGCATAGTGGAAAGAGGGGTAATTGCTACAGAGTTTTTACTTAGGTTTCTATTTTTTAATGCAATTCCATTAGTTTTTGAATTTGCTTTAGTAATGATATTATTACTTTACAAATATGACTTCAGTTACACAATTGTCACAACAGGAGCTTTGGTGGTTTACACTTTATTTACATTTAAGATGACTGAATGGAGAGTTCTTATAAGAAAACAGATGAATAAGCATGACGCTGATTCTAGTCAGAAAGCAATTGATGGCTTGCTTAATTATGAAACAGTAAAATATTTTAATGCACAGGATTATGAGATTAAAAGATATGATACCTCTAGGAGAAAATACCAAGATGCTGCTGTGAAAACTGGGGTAAGTCTAGCTCTTCTCAATTTTGGTCAATCTGCAATTTTGACCCTTAGCCTTTTTATAATTATGGTTTTTGGTATGTTTGGAGTAAAAAGTGGAAATCTTACTTTAGGTGAATTCGTGGGATTGAATGCAATTTTCATTCAACTCAGTATGCCTCTTAATTTTTTAGGTACTGTATATAGGGAAATTCGCCAAGCCCTAGTCGATTTAGGCACGATGTTTTCTCTTTTAGGTCAACCAATTGAAGTCCAGGATAATGAAAATGCAGTTCCCTTATTAGTATCGAATGCTAGTATAGATTTCAAGAATATTTACTTTTCGTATGATAAAGAGAGAAAAATTTTAAATGATTTTTCTCTGAGTCTTAAGAAGGGTGAACAAATTGCACTAGTGGGAGTTACTGGAAGCGGTAAGTCTACAATTGGAAGACTTTTATTTAGGTTTTATGATCCTGATAAGGGCTCTATCTCAATAGATAATCAAAATTTGATTGATGTAACACAGAAAAGTATCCGTGAAGAAGTAGGTGTAGTTCCTCAGGATACGGTACTGTTTAATGATACTATTTTGTACAATATAAAGTACGCTAACCAAAATGCTAGCTTTTCAGAAATTAAAGCTGCTTCATATGATGCTGGTATTGACAAGTTCATCAATTCTTTACCTGAGGGTTATCAAACTGTTGTTGGAGAAAGGGGATTAAAGCTTTCAGGTGGGGAAAAACAAAGAATAGGGATTGCCCGAACTATATTGAAGAATTCGCCAATTTTACTTCTTGATGAGGCAACGTCTTCTTTGGATTATTCTACTGAGAAATGGGTACTAAATAACTTGAGAGAAAAAAAGCGAGACACTACTATGGTCATTATTTCTCACCGGCTATCTGCAATTACTGATGTCGATAGGATCATAGTATTGAGAGATGGTAAGACAGTTGAAGAGGGGACACATGAGGAGTTACTGGCTTTAAATGGGATTTACCTTTCGCTATGGAGAAATCAGGCAGTTACATATTCAAGGTAACTGTATTTTTGAGACTAAACTTCAAATCTAAAAGCTACTCATCATTGATCTAAAGTCTGTTGGGTTGTTTTGATTGAGTGACTTTTAAACCATTCTGCAATTACCAATAAAGCTTTTTTGATCCAATATCTTAGCGCCAAAAGAGTTGGAGTTAGTAGTAAAGTAAGTATTGTAGCAAAGCCTAACCCAAATACTATAGCAGTTGCTAATTGCTTCCACCATGTAACTGTAGGTTCATTCAAGGTATAACCTCCTTGCTGAAAGTCTAGTGACAAACCAAACATCATTGGTGTCAAGCCTGCCATTGTAGTTATAGTGGTAAGCAATACCGGCCTTATCCTATCCTCTACTGTTCTAACAATTGCTTGGATAGTAGTCATTGACTCGTCATATTGTTGATAGGTGTCAATTAGCACAATATTATTATTAACAACTATCCCAGCTAGTGCGACAATTCCGGTCCCAGTCATAATCACAGAAAAAGTTTGGTCCATCACCAGCATTCCGAGTAGTACTCCACCAGTAGACATTATAACTGCCAATAATACGAGAATCGAATTATAAAAACTATTAAATTGGGCTAACAAGATAACAAACATCAATCCCAAAGCCCCGGTAAATGCTATACCCAAAAAGGCTTGACTTTCAGCTTGATCATTAGCTTCACCTGTGAACTCCCAATTCACACCTTTAGGTAATGGACTCTCCTCAAGGATCCATTTTTCCAACTTTTTAATTTCAGTATTGGCGTTCACTCCATCGATGACATCTGCCGTGACATCAAATATCCTAGACTTGTCCACCCTTGCAATATTATCAATCTTTGCAACTGGTTTTCTATTTAATAGGTTTGATATTGGTACTAAACCAAGACTAGTTCGAACTTTTAAGTCATCAATAGTTGATAAAAGGCGATCTTTTTCAGGAAATCTAACCCTTATATCAAGCTCCTCATCTGAGCTATCTATTCTCATAGCTCCTAATTTAATACCTTTTGTAACTAATTTGATAATTCCTCCTATGGTTGAGACATCTGTTCCATAGCGTCCTGCAGCCTCCACATCGACGTCAAACTGCCAATCTATCCCAGGTAGTGGGCGAGTATCACCAACATTCTTTAAATTCGAATTATTATCCATTTTTTTTCTAATAAGAGATGTTGCTTCTAATAATTTGCTTCTCTCACTACCAGAAACCCTAATGAATACTGGCTTTGGAGACGAAGGTCCCCTAATTTGCTCCGAAATTTGTGCCTTTACCCCGGGCAATATTTTAAGCCTCTCATTGATTTCATTTACAATTTCTTTACCAGGACGTCTTTTATCCCATGAGGCTAGTTCAATTTGTATTCCACCCACGGTATCAGTAGGTTTAGAGTCTCCTAGACCGTCTGCATTAGTAAAACCGCCAGGTCCAGTGAAAGCAAAAACCGCTTCAACCCCGTCAATCCCAATTATTTCTTGCTCAACCATTCTTACCAACCGATCTTTCTCATTAACTGAGAGATTTCCCCTCGCTCGGACATGTGCTAAAGCTTGGTCAAACTCGGTTGCTACAAAGAATTCTACACCTTTACTGTTTTCCTGGTAAACTTTGAATATCGAAAAAAGGAGAAAAACGCAGCTTAAAATTGTGATTACAGGCATAAATGGATTGCCAACTAGAAAATATACTACCTTTCCTACTCTATTTCTAGCGTAGGTATGTTCAGCTGGCTCTTGATCTTTAATTGTTTGTAAAGAAGAAAGGAGAGTTGAGAGGACAAGGCATTCCATACAAAATATGACAGCGGTAATAAAACTTAAAGGCTTGTTAGTATCAATAAAGGCGGATTTTAAACTAACAAAAGCCGTCCCTATCAATAAGATCACGAATCCAATGAAGAGTAGAACTCGTGTTATAAATGGAATTTGAACCCTTAGTTGTTCTGCAATTCTCACAATATTCCGTGATACCCTTCCGGTTACCCCTCCAACGACGGGGAGATAGATTAAAACAACAATTAGAGATGCGGATAGGACAAAGATAATTGTTAAGGGTAAGTTCCCCATAAATTGACCTGCTACTCCAGGCCAGAACAGCATTGGAAGAAAGGCGCACAGGGTAGTAGCAGTAGATGATATAATCGGCCAAAACATTCTTTTTGCAGCGGCGGTATAGGCTCGCATTGGGCCAACATTTTTCTTAATTTCCTTATCCGCATACTCAACTACAATAATAGCACCATCTACAAGCATTCCAACGGCAAGAATTAGTCCAAACATGACTATATTTGAGATAGCAATGTCAAAGATTGCTAGAAAGGCAAAGGTAAGCATGAATGAAGTAGGAATAGCAAACCCAACCAAAAGGGCAGATCTAGTTCCAAGGGAAGCCAAAACTACAATCATTACAAGTGCTATTGCTGTCAAGACTGCTGATTCGAGGGAGTCAACCATACCTTTGACCTGTTTTGAGTTATCTAAAGAAAAATTTACGACAACAGTATTTCGTAAAGAGACTGGCCAAGATTTGGTATGGTGGTTGACCACATCTTTAACTTCTTCCACAGTTTGAATTAAATTGGAGCCTTTACGCTTTACGACTTGAATAGCCATTGTTGGTTGACCATTAAAACGTGCCATTCCAAATCTATCTTTAAAAGTTAGTTTAATCTCGGCAATATCCCCGAGTCTAATCACTCTATCCCCATTAATTTTTATGGGGAGATCGTATACATCTGTAGTCGATTTAAAGCTAGACGGTATTTTTATAGAGTATGAGCCAGAACCTACTTCAACGTCTCCAGCTGCTATCAGTTGGTTATTGTTATTAACTACGGCATATAATTCTCCTGCAGTAACATTATATAACTCAAGCTTTAATGGGTCTATTAGTACCTCAACCATCTCATCCCTGACCCCTGACAAACCTGTTTCAAGCACGTTTGGAACCGCCTCAATTACAGTCTGGAGATCTTTCGAAACGCGGGTCAATGTTCGTTCTGGGATATTTCCAGATACAGTAACAATCACTATTGGGAATTCAGAAAAATTTATTTCATTTATAGAATATTGTTCAGCACCATCTGGGAATTTATTCTCTGCTTTATTTGCCTTGTCTCGAATATCTGCTAATGTTGACTCTCTATTCCAATTATAATCAAACTCAAGAGCAATACCTGCATAACTTTCGGCTGCAGTTGAAGACATTTTCTTAAGTCCCTTTAGCTCGGAGAATTCTTTTTCTAGTGGTTTTACTAAAAGGGCTTCACTGTCCTCCGCGGATATGCCCTGAAAGGGTACTGATATGAAGACTACAGGAATTTCTATATCTGGTTCGCCTTCTTTTGGAAGATTAGTATATGAGTAGATACCGGCAATAAGAGATAACGCTACAAAAAATAAGACCATCCGAGCTCTATGAACAGCCCAATCAACTAACTGTTTCATTTACTTTTCTCATAACTTACGTCCACTTTTTGGCCATCCAATACAAATTCCTGACCAACTGTAATCACATTGATGCTTTTGGGTAGCCCTGTCAAAAGTAAACCATCTACTTGATCTCTAAGAATCTTTACCTCAAAGAACTTCACTGTTCCATCAACAACGGCTCTAACTCCTAAAGTACCGTCGTCATTAAGGGTTAAGACAGATTGGGGTAATAGATGGGCAGTATCAGACGCTAACTCAACTAAAATTTCAACAGTTTCTCCATCACGTATTTTTAACTTACTATTTTCTGCAGTAATTTCCACTTTAAACGTTTTTGTAATAGGGTCGGCCTGTTTTGAAATAAAAGTAACAGAACCGTTAGTCTTAATACCAGACACTGTCTTTGCAGACGCATTAGCACCCACAGAAATTGCCCGAATTTTAAGTTCTGGAACATAACCTATTAATTTTACATGGGATAAGTCAATAATTGTTCCGCATAGAGAACCTTTGTTCAAGTAACTGCCAAGTTCTGCTGTATTATTTTCCAATATTCCAGCGAATGGTGCGCTAATTAATAATTTAGATATATCATATTCTGCTTTAGCCAAAGACGCTTTGGCTGCCTCTAAAAATGTTTTTTGTGTAAGATTATTAGTTTCCGTGCTATAACCTTTCTGACCAAGGGACTCAACGACTTTTGCTTTTTTTTCTGCCTCCAGGAGCCTGACTTTGGCTTCGCTAAGAGTAACGAATCTTATGCCTGCAGCTATCTCGCAGAGAGTCTCACCAGTCTCAATCTTAGTTCCTTTAGAACGGGGAGCAGATATAACAGCTCCACTAATTTCAGATCTTACTTCGACTTTTCTAGCAGCCTCAGTCTGTCCTCTAAGGAGTAAAATATTATTGGTTTTAATTGATTCTGATCTTTTCACTATTACATGAGGAAATATTTCTTCAATTTCGGGAATTAGTGGCTTGTTTTCTAATGGATTGTCTTCATTTTTCACCTGCTCAAGGTTACCCCATTTATTCAGAAAACTCACTAAGGACTTCCGATCTACTACTAAAAAGTAAAGACTAATGCTAACGCCTATCGCTAAAACTATTGAAAATATGCGCATCAATTCCTCATTTTGGTTTTTGTATTTGATAATTTAAAAAATTAAAATTTGGCCGTGCAGATCTGCTAATTTTACTCTTAATTTTCTTTTGGTGTGCCGTCTCATTATTTGGTAGACAAACCAGGTATTCTGAGTGTACCACTCACAATAGTTATGTGTGCATTTTATCCTATAAAGTCTAGAGCTAAAGCAAGTTTTATTTTAAATGTTTTTATTTGGGCAGATAGTAGGTGGAGAGTTAAGAAGAGGTTAAGATATTGAGTTTAAATGATTCATTCATGCAAGAGGTAAGTGACGAGGTCCGAAGGGATAGGTTATTTGGGTTTTTTCGCAGATATGCTTGGATTGGTATTTGCTTAATATTGCTTTTGGTTGCTGCCGCTGGTCTTAATGAGTATTGGAAAAGCCAACTGAAATTAGTTGCCGAGCAAAATGGTGATGAATTAAGAGAAGTACTCGAAAATTATCAGAAAACTGGTGATCCTGCACAATATTATTTGTATCTTAACGAAGATATGCCTGGAAAACCTTTAGCTGTTCTGAACCACAATTTTTTGATATCATCTGAGGGAAATAATGAAAAAAAACAAGCTCAATTGCAGGCCGTAGCAAGTAACTTGAAACTGCCGGTGGCTTTAAGAGATTTGGCTAAACTTTATGAAGCCTATATTTTTGAATCAGATTTTGACCGGAAAATGGACCAATTAAATGCATTATCTGGTCCTGATAGACCTTATCGTGTATTAGCTATTGAAGCAAAGGTAGATTTACTTATTGGTAATAATGCCTTCGAAGATGCTCTTATCGAAATCGATCAGATAGAGACTGCTTTATCCCCTTCCTCACAAATTACTGCTAGAATCAAGAGTTTGAAGAAAATTATACAGGATAAGATTATTTCTAAATAGGTGGTGGTTAATTCTATAATGGTAAGCTTCGAAATGATTATCAGTTTTCAGTGGCGAAGGCATTTGATTAGATCTTTACTTATCACTTGTATATGTTTTTTTGCATTTGGATGCTTAAATAATCAAATATTACAAGGTGAACGGTTAGAAATTTATACTGATCCGCTCGCAAAATTCCGTAATACAAATGGGAGAGAAATAAATTTAGGGGTGCAGCAGAATTTGTCAGTTATTTCCCAGGTAGATAACGGCCCAACTCATCATTTTAGACATTCAAGTTTTGGAACTTTAGTATCAAAAGCTTGGGAAACTTCAGTTCTAAAAGCTGGGAGTCTGTCTGCGCCAGTCTTCACTGACAGTAATATTTTAATTGTAGACGGTGAATCTAACCTTGTTTCTTTGGACTTATTAGGTAAGGAGGTTTGGGTTACTAACTTAGCACCTAACCCTGGAAGTAGGCAGAAAAGCCAGCATAGCGGGGGCTTGGCAGTTCTCAAAAATAAGATATATGTCTTAACAGGGTTTGGTGAGATTATTGCTTTGGATATTTTGAAAGGAACTGTTCTTTGGCGAAGCAAATTTGATTCACCTTTTAGAGGCCCCCCAGTCATAGAGAATAACAGGCTTTATGCTGTAACAGCAAATGATCTAGCCATAGCTATGTCTCTGGATGGTAAGATTTTATGGACCTTGGAGGGTGCAACTAAGCCAACTATTATAGGGAAGGGCGTAGCACCATCTTCCTCAGGGAACAGAGTTTATTTACCTTTTAGCGCAGGTGTATTGAAGGCAGTGAGGTCTTCAAACGGTTCAGAGGTTTGGAGTCAATCGTTTGATGATGCAATAAAAGGGGAAGCCAAAGCTGTAATAGGAGACTTTGGTGGTAGTCCAATAATTAAATCAGGAAAGATCTTTCTAGTAAGTGTGTCTGGTCAGTTATTAGCAGTAAATTTAAATAATGGCAAAATAGCTTGGAAGGCCCCAGTGGGAAGCCGTAGCACTCCCTTAATTGTAGGAGGCTCAATATTTGTTTCTTCTTCCTCAGGCTATTTGGTAAGGCTTTCTGAAAAAAATGGAACTATCTTTTGGGCTAGAAAAATCAATGCTAAAGGTCGAAAAAAAATTGAATATTTCGGACCTACCCTGGCAGGGGGGCATCTTTGGATCATTGGAACTGACGGCATGTTGAGAAAGTTTGACCCTGTAACTGGGGAGCAAGTTAGTGACTATGATGTTAAAGGTTCAGTGCTTTACCGCCCTTTTGCCGCTCATGGTAAATTATTTGTAGTTAGACGATCTGGTAAACTCATTGCATTTAAGTAGAAGCATTGGGACAATGTACGGGTTAGAATATGAATTCATTCAATATAATAATTGCTGGTCGTCCAAATGTGGGAAAATCTACTCTTTTTAATCGTCTAATCAAGAAGAGGGTGGCTATTGTAGACAATGTGCCTGGTACTACTAGGGATTATAGAAGCTCCAAACTGAATATTGGGGAATTTAATTGTAGGTTATTTGATACAGCAGGCATAGATGGTTCTTGTGATAATCATTTTAATAAAGAAATATCATTTAAAACTAGACATTTGCTGGATAGTGCAGATGTGATTCTATTTATAACAGATGCTAGAGCGGGATTGACGGGAAACGATATTGAGTTTGCTAGTGATCTGAGGAGATATACCTCTGAGATACTTCTTTTAACTAATAAAATGGAAACTAAGGCTGCAGAGCATGGATTTTGGGATTTTTTTTCTCTAGGAATTGAAGAACCTATACCTATCTCTGCTTCCCACGGATTAGGGATACCAGAATTATTAGAGAGAATAGAAGAATGTTTAAAGGCCAAAAACTGTAAATTTGGTTTTTCTGAGATCAAAAATCAAAAAGTAAAAAAATTATCAAAAGACAATCACGAATCCTTGAGCATTTCTGATACTCAAAGTTCATTTAATAGAGTTGAAAGCAAAGATATTAAATTAGCAATTATTGGTCGTCCTAATGTAGGAAAATCCACCCTATTCAATAGTATATTAGGAGAAAGCAGGGTGATGACTAGCTCTGAGGCTGGAACAACTACTGATCCTGTCGATATTACTACCAGATGGTTAGGTCATGACTTCCAAATTGTTGATACAGCCGGTATAAGGAGAGCAGTAAAGGTTAATAAAGGAATAGAAGACTTTTCTGTAAAAAAAGCTTTTGAAGTGATTAAATATGCTGAGATTATACTAGTACTTCTTGATAATGAAAGAGCACTGGACTCTCAAGATTTGCGTATCATTAGTTTTGCTTATAAAGAAGGAAGAGGCTTAGTTC
>MDTB01093852.1_pt1 | contig 10406 bp, 11 predicted proteins | sample 811161 | NCBI WGS metagenome assembly MDTB01 (sample SAMN05326650, study PRJNA326480) | marine metagenome | isolation source: seawater | place: Mediterranean Sea | collected 2009
AAGTAAATATGTCAGAAAAAATTTCAGCGAGTATTGTGTCAGCAGAAAAGATAGTTCTTCAAGAGGAAGTGGCATCAATACTCGTGCCTGGAATGATGGGCGATTTTATGGTTTTTCCGAACCATGGAGATTGTATAAGTAGTTTAAGACCTGGGTTTCTGGAAGCAGAGACAGACCAAAATGAGAGGAAAAGACTTTTCGTTTCTGGGGGAATCATAGAGGTATTGAACAATAATGTTTCTATCTTGGTGGATACATCCATTCCGGAAGAGGAAGTAACTTCAGCTGTGCTTTCTGAGTATATAGAAGAATTAGAACAGAAATTGGATTCGGAAAATGTTTTAAATAAAGATGATATAGAACTCAGAAAAAATGACTTCAATGAGGTAATGAAGTCAATGCAAAATAGGTAATGGTGAATATTTTCATTCACAAACTTAATTTTGTATAAAGACATAAGAATTTATTTAATTTTCTCAGTAGTTCTGATTGATATAATTGGGATTGGTATTATTTTTCCGATTATTCCTGATTTACTGAATGATGTGGGTATATTAAATAATTCCAATGCGGCTTTATGGGGAGGACTTTTAGCGTCTTCTTATGCCTTTATGCAATTTATTTTTTCACCGTCTGTTGGAGCTCTCTCTGATATTTTTGGAAGAAGACCTATACTGCTAATAGCCTTAACACTTCTGTTTGTAGACTATATTATTATGGGTTTTGCTTCCTCAATAGTTCTCTTATTTTGTGGAAGGTTAGTCGCAGGGGTTGCAGGAGGAACTGTCACCACAGCAACTGCCTACCTGGCAGATATATCTGAACCCGAAATGAAAAAAAAGAACTTTGCGATCATTGGTGCAGCGTTCGGCTTAGGTTTTATTTTGGGGCCAAGCATAGGAGGAATTTTAGGAGAATTTAGTATAAGAGCACCCTTTTTTATTTCAGCCGGTTTTGCATTATCAAATTTTATATTATGTTACTTTTTTTTACCTGAGTCTTTGGATCCGACTAAAAGAAATAATTCAAAACTAGAAAGCCTAAATCCCTTAGCTAACATTCTCAAAATTGTTAAAGTAAAATCATTAAGAAAAATATTTTTTTGCTTTTTTTTAATAGCTTTTGCAAACACAGTATATCCTGCAGTCTGGAGTTTCTGGGGAAAGGAAGTTTTTGGCTGGGGCTCAGGAATGATCGGTACTAGCTTAGCTTGTTATGGAGTTCTTTTATTCATAGTACAGGCTTTCGTCATAAGGCTATCTTTTATTGATAGACTTTCAACAAGAGGTCTATCGACTATCTCTATGGTTTTTGGAATTGTTGCATTCTTTTTCTTGGGTTTTGTGAAGGCTGAATTAATTGTTTTTTTAATTCTGCCGATTGCAGCTATGTCGGAAATGGTTAACCCATCTTTAAAAGCATATATGTCTAATAAAACTTCTGACGAGCATCAAGGATTACTTCAAGGGATATTGAGTAGTTTAGTAGGATTAACTTCTATCCTAGGTCCAATTTTTATGACATTTATTTTCAATTACTCCTCGTCAGCTGGAGCAAAGTTGTCACTTCCGGGCGCGCCTTTTTTATTTGCAGCAGCCCTTTTTGTTTTATCCCTATTGATATTGAATAGTGCTTTAAATTCTAAAAACATAACTTATGAGGGATAAATTCCCTCATAAATAGGCTTCAAAGATTTTTCACTGAAAAGAGAAGAGACCGAGCTTTCATGAGTTATGTTCAAAATAGCTTGTGCCAAGAGAGGTGCGGTTGCGATAATTCTTATTTTTTTACATTTTTTGACTTCCTGTGTAGCTTCTATAGTATCGGTGATTACCATTGAGCTTAACTTGGATGCGCTAATCCTTCTAGTTGCCTGACCAGAAAGAACGCCATGGGAAATGTAAGCGTGTACAGATTTAGCACCCTTCTCTAACAAAAGTTCAGCTGATTTTACAAGCGTTCCCGCGGTGTCACAAATATCATCTACGAGAATACAGTTTTTATCTTTCACATCTCCAATAATTGTCATAGAATTTATCTCACCAGGTGCCTTTCTTCTCTTGTCAACAACTGCAAGATCGATATTTATCTTCTCTGCTAGCTCACGTGCTCTTCCAACACCTCCAACATCTGGGGAGACTATCATTAAAGATCCGTCTCTAGAAAAGTGGTGCCTGATATCGATAGCAAATAGTGGAGAGGCATACAAATTATCTACAGGTATATCAAAAAATCCTTGAATTTGCGAGGCATGCAAATCCAATGTCAAAATTCGATTTATTCCTGACTCTGTCAGCAAATTAGCAACCAGTTTAGAGCTTATTGGCGTTCTTGCCTTTGTTCTTCTGTCTTGCCTTGCATATCCGAAGTAAGGGATTATGGCTGTGATTCGTTTCGCGCTAGATCTTTTTAGCGCATCAGCAATTATTAACAACTCCATAAGGTTGTCATTGGCTGGGTTAGATGTAGATTGAACGATAAACATATCCTCTCCGCGTACATTTTCGAAAACTTCTACGAATATCTCCTGATCGCTAAAACGCTCAACTCTGGCTTTTACCAAGTTAATCTTATCACCTATATGCAGCCCAACTCTTTTGGATATTCCTTTTGCAAGAGAAAGATTAGAATTGCCAGATATTATTTTGAGTTTTCCGTTTGAATTCATAACCACAAATTAGACTTAAAGATTCTATTTCTATCCTATACATTTTTGAATTTTATAAAAGAAAAAGGAGTCAAAACTGATATAAAAAATCAACACTAAATTAAACAAACTACTTAACCTTCAATTTTCAATTTCGGCAATCACGTATGAGTAGAAATTTTTTCTTTTGATTTTTGTTTCGTGCACAGAATTATCTTTTATGGAAAAGCCCTTTTGATGAACTGTGTTTCTATCTTTAGAGATTAAATAGTGCCAGGAAGGAAGAAGTTTTTGTTCAGAAACAAGTTTATAGCTACAACTGTCAGGAAGCCATTTCAGATTAATTTTTAAATTTTTCATAGTCAAGGACACGCAGTCTTTCACCAGTTCGGTTCTATTTTGGTAATTTTTGCACCTGCAGTTACGTAAATTAATTTGAGTGCACGCTATGTTAGTTAAATGTAATTTACTCTTGCTCCTCAATTTTAGAAGGCAACATTTGCCACATCCATCACATAGGGCCTCCCACTCCAAACTATTCAGCTGGTCTAAGGCATAATTTTCCCAGAATTTTTCTCTTATTACTTCTTTTTCCTTTTTTTTCATCAGTTACAAAATTTTTAAAATTTGAGAACAGTCTTTTTTCATCTGTGCTATCAGTTTTGACTCACTATCGAATTTTATTTCCGGCCTTACGAAATCTACCAGAGAAATGGAAACTCTTTCGCCGTACAATGTTTTATCAAATTCAAATATGTAAACTTCTATATTTGGTTCATTATCTCCGTATGTAGGTCTTGACCCGATAGAAGCTGCTCCTTTGTATTTTCCCTTGTATTTCCCAGAAAGCACTTCTACAAAGGCTGCATAAATACCATATTTTGGGATAAGAATATCATTTATTTCTACATTAATTGTGGGAAAACCCAAATCTCTACCCCTTTGGAAACCTTTCTGTACAACACCGGTAATATGATAATTACGGTATAGTAAATTATTTATTTCTTTGATAGAGCCTGACTTTAGTTTTTCTCTCAATAAGCTTGAAGAAACCAGTTGCCGCTCAAATTTGAAGGGGGGAGCTACAGTCAATTTAATTTTGCCTTCGGAGTCATATTTTCTTAACAACTCGATCGAACCACTCCTATTTTTTCCAAATCGAAAACCTTCACCAACGACAATATGCTTTATGTTTAACTTTTCTATTAATATATTTTCAACAAAATCTTCAGGTCGAAGGGCTGCTAATCCTTTATTGAATGGTAGTTGAAATAGTATGTCCAAATTAAGGTTTTTTAATGTTTCTATCCTTGTTTCAGCATTCATAAGTCGAAACCTTGGTTGTTTTTTATCAAAAAATTGTCGTGGATGCGGTTCAAAGGTTAGAACCCCAGATTTCAATCCCTTCCCATTATTTTTTGCTAACGATATAACAGATAGATGACCTAAATGCAGACCATCAAAATTTCCTATAGCAACGGAATAGCCTTTAAGGTTCTTTGAAAAATTTTTGGCATCTCTAATTATTAACATTTCAGAAATATATCCACCTATTTTATCTGTTTTCTACTTAGAGCCGAAACGGATGCTATTGCACCCAAAACCGACTGGCCCCCTACAGAAGACTCACATTCTATACACACGTTCCTTTTCTTATAATCGATGCTGGTAACTAATAAAGTTGTTTTTACAACTTGATTTGGAAAAATAGGTCTAAAAAATTTGGATGTTTGTTGTAAATATATTATACCGTGTCCTGGGAACTTTTCGCCAATGACATCTGATGTGGGGCTTGTAGTCCAAATTCCGTGAACAATTTTATTCCCAAAACTGTATCATCTGCGAATTCTTCTTTGAGGTGTACTGGGTTACGATCACCAGAAATGTCTGCAAAAACATTTATGTCTTTTTTAGTTATTTTTTTGTACATATATTTAGTGATACCTACTTTTAGATCTTCGATAAATATTGTACCTTTACTTACATCAACTTCTTGTTATATTTTCATTGAAAAAATTCTATTGTTCATATTTTTTAAATAAAATTTTTTTAGGTTACTTATTCAAATGATTTTATTGCAAATGTTGGTTCAATAACATTATTCGTTAGAATATATTTGTTGAAACCTTTTATATCGATGAAAAATTCATTATTTTTTTTCAACAATAATTCGTTTCTAAGCAAACCTCCAATGACCAATAGAGAGTCAAGTCTTTCAAGTGCAGCACCTTTTATATCTGTCGTAATGCCATCGCCAATACATAGAATCTTACTTTTTTTTATTTCATTTTTTTCAGCTAAAAATTGATAAACCTTTTGGTACATTTTTTTATAAGGCTTCCCAAGATAAATGGTTTTACCTCCAAGCGTCTCGTACATATTTGCTATAGAACCTGCACACAACTCTCTCACGTCTCCAATATCAACAACTAAATCTGGGTTGGAACAAATAAAAGGCAGATCTCTCTCTATTCCAAAGGTCACAATATCTTTGTAGTTATCAAGTTTATCTACAGCTGGATTGAAAGGCTCTGTGCAAACTAACACATCTGCCTCAGATAATGTAACTGATTCAATCGCAAGCGTTTTATTGTAGAGCTTACTATTCTCAAATACGCTATGATTTTCAGCTTCCCCAATATGGAAGACTTTCACTTCATTTGTGTAATTTGTTCCTATATGTTCGGATGTTAATTCGCCTGATGTCAATAACAAGTCATAATATGACGAATTAATTCCAAGTTTATGAATTTGTTCCTCCACCAAATATTTAGGTCTCGGAGCATTTGTGACCAGAATTACTAAGCCTGAGCTATCTCGAAAATTCTTTAAATTTTCAAGAGCTTCCTTAAAGCTAACTTCCCCATTATGTAAACAACCCCACAAATCACAAATCAAAACTTCGTAATTGTCTGATATTTCTGAAAAATTATTTATAAACGTTGTCACAGAAATTTCCTCTCAAATAAGATCTAATTTTTTGATAAACTACCAATTAAATAACCCAAGTAAGGATAAGAAACTATTTTTTTTGTTATTTTTTAAAAAAAAGTCAATTGACATATTGACAAGATTAATTTCTTGCTTAAATACATGATCTCTACTAGTTAACAATTTCTAGTGGGGACACTAATTTTTTAAGGTTAATTTTTTTGGAGGAGATACTCAATGGCTTTTAAACCTTTGCACGACCGTGTTGTGGTTCGTCGAGTTGATAGTGAAGACAAAACAGCGGGGGGATTAATAATTCCTGACTCAGCACAAGAAAAACCGGCTGAGGGCGAAGTGGTTTCTGTTGGATCTGGTGCTAGAGACGATTCTGGCAAACTAATTCCTATGGAACTTAAAGCGGGAGATAAGATCCTGTTTGGAAAATGGTCTGGTACAGAAGTAAAGATAAATGACGAAGAATTACTTATCATGAAAGAAAGCGATATCTTAGGAATTATTTCTTAGGTATATTAATTAAATATAACAAATTAAATAAAGTTAGGAGCTGAAAAAGATGGCAGCTAAGGAAGTAAAATTTGAAACAGATGCTCGCACTAGAATGCTTAGAGGAGTTGACATATTGGCTAATGCGGTAAAAGTAACGTTAGGTCCAAAAGGTAGAAATGTTGTACTAGACAAGTCTTTCGGAGCACCAAGAATTACAAAAGATGGTGTAACTGTTGCGAAAGAGATAGAGCTCGAGGATAAGTTCGAAAATATGGGAGCCCAGATGGTTAAAGAAGTGGCGTCCAAAACCAACGATACGGCTGGCGACGGAACAACGACTGCTACAATACTATCGCAAGCAATCGTTAGAGAAGGTCTAAAGTCCGTAGCAGCAGGCATGAACCCAATGGATTTAAAGCGGGGAATTGATGCTGCTGTTTCAAAGGTGGTCGAAGAAATCAAAGCAATGTCGCGACCAGTCAAAGATTCAGCAGAAGTTGCGCAAGTAGGGACTATTTCTGCAAACGGTGAAGAAGAAATCGGTAAGCAGATTGCTGATGCAATGCAGAAAGTCGGTAATGAGGGAGTAATAACGGTTGAAGAGAATAAAGGTCTTGAAACAGAAACTGATGTAGTTGAAGGGATGCAGTTTGATAGAGGATATTTATCTCCTTATTTCATCACTAACGCAGACAAAATGATAACTGAGTTAGAGGATTGTCTCGTTCTCCTTCACGAAAAAAAGTTGTCATCATTACAACCTATGGTTCCATTATTGGAGACAGTAATCCAATCTGGCAAGCCGCTTTTGATAATCGCAGAAGACGTTGAAGGTGAGGCGCTAGCAACTTTGGTTGTTAACAAACTCCGTGGTGGTTTGAAAATTGCAGCTGTTAAAGCTCCAGGCTTCGGTGATAGAAGAAAAGCTATGCTTCAAGACATAGCAATTCTCACAGGAGGTCAGCTGATTTCAGAAGATCTTGGAATGAAACTTGAGAATGTTACCATGGATATGTTAGGCACTGCCAAAAAGATATCTATTAACAAGGATGATACTACTATTGTCGATGGATCAGGTGAGAAATCTGAAATTGAGGCTAGAGTAGCTCAAATCAAGGCTCAAATTGAGGAGACCACTTCTGATTATGATAAGGAAAAACTTCAAGAAAGATTAGCCAAATTAGCTGGTGGAGTTGCAGTTATTAGAGTTGGTGGAGCAACCGAGGTCGAAGTGAAAGAGCGAAAAGATCGAGTTGATGATGCACTAAATGCTACTCGTGCGGCTGTCCAGGAAGGCGTAATTGTTGGCGGTGGAACAGCTCTTATTCAGGCAGCAAAAAAGCTTGATAAAGTGAAAACTGAAAACCCTGATCAGGATGCTGGTGTCAAAATTGTTGCTAGAGCTTTAGAGGCGCCACTAAGACAGATTGCTGAAAACGCTGGAGTTGATGGTTCAGTAGTTGCTGGAAAAATCAGAGAGTCTTCGGATATGTCTCACGGTTTTAATGCTCAAACAGAGGTTTATGGTGACATGTTTAAGTTTGGTGTGATAGACCCTGCAAAAGTAGTTAGAACAGCTTTGGAAGACGCTTCGTCTGTTGCAGGACTTCTTATTACAACAGAAGCTATGGTTGCCGATAAGCCTGAGCCCAAAACTGGTGGTGGTGCGCCCGCAATGCCAGACATGGGCGGTATGGGCGGTATGGGTGGTATGGGCGGTATGATGTAATTTTGCGGTACCACAATGATTTTCAAGAAGGGAGCTTTTTAGCTCCCTTTTTTTATTATATTAATATGTCCCATTTTTCTACCTGGGAGAATCTCACTTTTTCCGTATAAATAGAGCTTTGAATTTTTGTGAAGCTTCTTTTTTGTGTCTACTGTTCCTATTAAGTTATACATTTCTACATCTGCATATCTTTCAGGAGACAAAAGGGGTATTCCAGATATCGCTCTTATATGTTGATCGAATTGGCTCACGTTGGATGCATCCAAAGTCCAGTGTCCAGAATTGTGGACTCTCGGAGCGAATTCATTTACATATAGACCCTCGTTTTTTAAAAAAAATTCAACTCCTATCACTCCAATATAATTGAGAGTTTTAGCTATTTTTTTAGAAATAGATACTGCTTTATTTTCTATTTTCCTGCTGATTTTTGCCGGCACTGAACTTGAAAAAAGAATGCCATTTTTATGATTGTTCTCAGCTGGCTCGAAGGTTTTGATTTTACCCTTAGCATCTCTTGCTAAAATAATAGAAATTTCTTTATCAAAATCCAAAACTTCCTCCGCTATTGAAGGAGCAATTAACTTTTTATAAAATTGTCGCCTTATGTTCTTATAATCTTCTACAAGGACTTGATTCTTGCCATCGTAGCCATATTTTCTTGTTTTTATCAGAAATTTCTTCCCTTCTTTCTTAACTAGGAGCTCAATGTCAGATACATTATCTATTTTATAGAAGGGTGCAGTTCTAATTCCTAAACTATATAAAAAATTCTTTTCAAGATATCTATCCTGTGAAACTTCTAGAGATCTAACTGGTGGGAAAATAGTGACATCCTTCTCTATTGCTTTAAGTCCAGAGGAATCTATGTTTTCAAACTCATAGGTTAAAACATCTAAGGATTTAGAAAACTGACGTAGTTTATTTTTGTCCGTGTAGTCACCGATAAATATTGAATTCGATACTTGAGCTGCTGGACAATTCTTTTCAGGACAATAAATATGGGCATTAAATCCAAGATCGGCGCATGACATAGAAAGCATACGCGCTAACTGACCACCACCAATTATACCAATGTTTTTAATCTGGTTCATCTGCAACTTTTTTTGTAATTTTTGTTCTCCATTTAATCAGTGATTGCTTACATTTAGGATCTTGCAGGCCTAATAACTGAATAGCCAATATTGCTGCATTGAATGCGCCAGGCTCTCCAATAGCCATAGTCGCTACTGGAAAACCTCTAGGCATCTGAACTATAGAATATAAACTATCTAAACCTTTGAGAGCAGTAGTTTCTATCGGTACTCCTATAACTGGTAAACTAGTTTTAGATGCGATCATTCCGGGTAAATGTGCTGCTCCACCTGCTCCCGCAATAATTACCTTTATTTTTCTTTGAACAGCAGTCGAAGCATATTTATACAACCGATCAGGAGTCCTGTGAGCTGAGACTATTTTTTTTTCATAATCTATTTCGAACTCTTCTAATAAGTTACAAGCAATTTTCATAGTTGACCAATCTGATTGACTTCCCATAAGTACTGAAACATCAATTTTTCTCAACTTAGTCTCCCAGATTTTCACTCAGGTATTTCTCTGCATCAAGCGCTGCCATGCAACCCGTGGCTGCAGAGGTAACGGCTTGCCTGTAGACATTATCAACTAGGTCGCCCGCTGCGAAAACACCTTCTGTTGATGTCTTTGTAGTACCTGGCTTTGTTACAATATAACCTCCGTCGTATGTTTCCAATTGATCTGCAAAAAGTTCAGAGGCAGGAGAGTGCCCTATAGCAACAAACACACCAGATGTAGCTATATTTGTTAATTTTCCAGTATTTGTATCTTGGAGACTCAATCCTTTTACACCCGGAGGGTTGTTTTCACCTATAATATCTACTATCGTTTTATTCCAAAGAACTTCAATTTTTTTATTTTCCATAAGCCTATTTTGTAAAATCTTCTCGGCTCGCAATGCGTCTCTTCTGTGGATTAATAAAACTTTAGAGGCAAAATTTGTAAGGAAAAGAGCTTCCTCAACAGCCATATTGCCGCCTCCAACAACGGCAACTACTCTATCCTTATAAAAAAAACCATCGCAAGTAGCGCAAGCAGACACACCAAATCCCTTGAATTTTTCTTCATTTTCCAAACCCAACCAATTTGCTTGAGCTCCAGTAGCTAAGATCATGGAGTCAGCATAATATGACTTTCCACCTTCAGTTTCTGCACAAAAAGGTCTATCTTTTAGATTCACTTTTTTTACATGATCAGAAATAATCTCACATCCGAGTTTTCTAGCTTGATTTTCCATTTTAATCATTAAGTCAGGTCCCTGTATTTCTTGTTCGCCAGGCCAATTTTCGACTTCTGTTGTTATTGTTAATTGGCCCCCCGGCTGAATTCCCTGGATTAAAATTGGGGACAACATAGCTCGCGTAGCATAAACGGCTGCAGTATATCCTGCTGGTCCTGAGCCTATAATCAGAAGTTTCGACTTAATATGATCACTCATTTTTTCCTCAACATTGGTTTTTTAGAGACTTATTACAGACGCCATTCGACCAAAATCTTTTTCCAGCATTAAATGTGATCTCC
>MDTB01207677.1_pt1 | contig 10406 bp, 13 predicted proteins | sample 811161 | NCBI WGS metagenome assembly MDTB01 (sample SAMN05326650, study PRJNA326480) | marine metagenome | isolation source: seawater | place: Mediterranean Sea | collected 2009
CCGCGTCTTAATAATTATTGTAATTATTAAGACCAAACCTTAAAAGAGAGGTAAGGTATTAATTATGGATGTAAAAAAAAGAGCTAAAATAATTACTGAGTGGATAAACCACTATTGCGACTCAACTTCATATAAACCTAAATCTTTAGTTGTGGGAATTTCAGGTGGAATTGACTCTTCTGTTGTCAGCACTTTATGCGCAAACACTGGTCGTAAAACAATTGTGTTAACAATGCCTATAAAACAAATTAAGTCTCAACATGACTTAAGTTTAACTCATGCTAAATGGTTAAAACAAAATTTTAAAAATGTTGAACATCATTTAGTGGAAATGGATAAAATTTTTATATCTTTTTCACAAGTTTTAAATAAATTTGATAATGAGCATGGATACGCAAATTCAAGAGCAAGATTAAGAATGGCAACTTTATATCAAGTAGCTGCAGCAAATAATGGGATCGTTGTAGGCACGGGAAATAAAGTTGAAGATTTTGGTGTTGGTTTTTATACTAAATATGGGGATGGAGGAGTTGATATTTCCCCAATAGCTGATTGTACTAAAACTCAGGTTTGTGAACTAGGAAGATACCTTGGGGTATCAGAAGAAATTATCAATACTCCGCCAACAGATGGTTTATGGGATGATGGACGAAACGACGTTCAACAACTCGGAATGAGCTATGAGGAACTTGAAAAAGCTATGGAAGATAAAAATGACCCTAACTATCAAAAATACTTAGAAATAAGAGAAAAAAATTTACACAAAATGAATCCAATTCCAGTTTGCAAGTTTAATGAGTAATCTTCAATTAACTAATTCACTTTCAAGAAAAAAAGAAATTTTTACGCCAAATGATTTTAAAAAAATTTCTTTATATGCTTGTGGTCCAACTGTGTATGATAACCCACATGTAGGAAACGCCAGAACTCTTGTAGTGTTTGATGTTCTATTCAGAGTTTTAAAAGTTCTTTATAATTCAAATGTAATTTATGTAAGAAATATTACCGACGTAGATGATAAAATAATTGAAGCTTCTCAAAATAATAAAAAAAATATAAATGAAATCACCAATGAAGTAATTAAGGTTTTTCATGAAAATTGTAAAAGTTTGAACTGTTTGAAACCAACGGTAGAACCAAAAGCCACAGATCATATAAAAGAAATGATTGAAATGACATCCTCATTAATCAAAAAAGGATTTGCATATGAAAATAAAGGACATGTTTATTTTGAAGTGAAAGCATTTAAAAATTATGGAAAATTATCAAATAAAAATTTAGATGAGTTAAAGGCAGGGAGCAGAGTAGAAATTTCTGACTTAAAAAAAAATCCTTTGGATTTTGTTTTATGGAAGCCTTCAAAAAATGAAGACCCCGGTTGGAACTCACCTTGGGGGAGAGGGAGACCGGGTTGGCATCTAGAATGCTCCGCAATGAGTGAAAAATATCTTGGTAAAAATTTAGATATTCATGGAGGTGGTCTTGATTTGATTTTTCCTCATCACGAAAATGAAATAGCCCAATCTTGTTGTAACAACGATACAAGAAATTTTGCAAATTATTGGGTCCATAATGGATTTGTTACTATTAATAAAGAAAAGATGTCAAAGTCCTTAGGAAATATGATTTCTATAACAGATGCAGTTAAGAAATACTCCGGCCAAGTAGTAAGGTTAGCTTTATTAAGTGCTCACTATAGCCAACCACTTGATTGGAATGATAATCTTTTAGAAAATCAAAGAGCCACAATTGAAAAATGGTATCAGCTTTACGAAAAAACTATGAGAAGATATCTTTAAATGAAATAGATATATTATTGGATGATTTAAATACACCAGGTTTCATTGCTAAGATTCATGAATTATATACAAATGCAAATAAAGGTAATGATAAAAGTAAAAAAACTTTTAATAACGCTTGTAAATTAATTGGTTTATTTGATTTAACAAAAAATGAGTGGGAAGAATTTAAAAAAAATAATATTGATATATCTGAGGATTTAATTAAAAAAAAAATTGAAGAAAGATTTTCAGCTAAACAAAAAGGGGATTTTAAATTAGCTGATCAAATAAGAAGTGAATTATTAGACAAAGGTGTGATCATTGAGGATCAAAAAGGGAAGACAACTTGGAAATTTAAATGAGCAAAGAAAGATTATACATTTTCGACACAACTTTAAGAGATGGAGCTCAAACAGAGGGAGTTGACTTCTCGGTAGAGGATAAAAATAAAATTGCAAAAGTATTATCAGAAATTGGCGTCGATTATATTGAAGGCGGTTGGCCTGGAGCAAATCCTGTTGATACAGAATTTTTTTCAAAACCTTTAAAACTAAATAAAAGCATCTTCACAGCATTTGGAATGACAAAAAAAACTGGAAGAAGTGCGGAAAACGATCCCTCACTATCTTCATTAATTAATGCTTCTTGCCCAGCTATCTGTGTGGTTGGTAAGGCCTGGGATTTTCACGTAAAAGCTGCTCTAGGAATAGCAAATGAGGATAATCTCGATAATATAAAAGATACTGCAAAACATATTATTAAAAGTGGAAAAGAATTCTTATTTGATGCTGAACATTTTTTTGATGGTTTTAAATCTAACCCAGAATATGCACTTGATTGTCTAAAAAGTGCTTATGATCAAGGAGCTAGATGGATAGTGTTATGTGATACAAATGGAGGGACTCTACCACATGAAGTAACTGACATTGTTTCGAAAGTGACAAAAGTTATACCAGGAAAAAATTTAGGGATTCACGCTCATAATGATACTGAAAATGCAGTAGCTAATTCTTTAGCAGCTATTCAGGCTGGCGTAAGACAAATACAAGGAACTATAAACGGTTTAGGTGAAAGATGTGGTAACGCCAATTTAATGTCAATCATACCAACCTTATCTTTAAAAAAATCTTTTACTGATAAATTTGACATAAACATTAAAAAAGAAAAATTAAGCTCATTGACTGAGTGTTCGAGATTATTGGATGAACTGTTAAACAGAAAACCAAATAAAAGTTTACCGTACGTTGGAGCTTCAGCTTTCTCTCACAAAGGAGGGTTGCACGTATCAGCAGTGAAAAAAGATCCTAAAACTTATGAGCATGTAGATCCAAACACTGTTGGAAATCATAGAAATATTATTATTTCAAATCAAGCCGGACGTTCAAATATTTTATCTAGATTAGAAGCTTATGGTGTTAAAATTGACTCTAAAGATACAACAGTACAAAAAATTTTAGATAAAGTTAAAGAAAGAGAATTTAGCGGCTATTCCTACGATGGTGCAGATGCTTCTTTTGAATTATTAGCTAATCGTTTACTTGGAAAAGTTCCAGAATATTTGAAAGTTGAAAGTTATGATGTAAGTGTTTCAAAATCAGATAAAATTACTACAAAAGCTAATGTTGTCTTTTTAATCGATGGAAAAAAAATACAATGTGCCGGAGAAGGAAATGGTCCAGTAAATGCATTGGATAATGCAATTAGATCAAATTTTAAAAAAGTTGAAAAATATTATAATTTTTTTTCAGATCTTAAGTTGTTAGATTATAAAGTTAGAATTTTAAATACTGGAACAGAGGCTACTACTAGAGTATTAATTGAAAGCACTGACAAAACTGGTAAGAGTTGGTTCACAGTTGGTGTTTCACCTAATATAATAGAAGCTTCTTTTAAAGCGTTAATAGATAGTCTAGATTATAAACTTTATAAAGAAAACGCTCCAGCTAATTTAAATGAAAAATAAATTTGGATTTATTTTAGTCAAGCCTCAGTTAGGTGAGAATATAGGTGCATGTGCACGATCAATGAAAAATTTTGGTTTTAAAAAACTTCACGTGGTAAAACCAAAATTTTATTTTCCAAATCATAAAGCAAAGGTAACTTCTGTTGGTGCTTTTGATATAATAAATAAAACTAAAATTTTTGAAAATGTAAGAAATGCAATTGAGTCTTTTAATTTAGTTATTTCTCTTAGTGCAAGAAGAAGAGATATTAATAAAAAACATATCTCGATGCTAGATTTTAGAAAAATAATCAATGAAAAAAAAAATTTGAATATTGGTTTAATGTTTGGCCCTGAGTCTTCTGGTCTATCAAATAATGATTTATCATTCTCTAATTATATTTTACAAATTCCCACATCAGCAAATTTTAAATCTTTAAATTTATCTCACTCACTTACAATAATATGTTATGAAATTTTTAAATTATACAATAAAAATAAAGTCAAAAATAAAGGAAAGAATTTAAAGATATCTTCTAAATTGAAAATATCTTCTGTCATTAAACATTTAGAAAGTCTTTTAGAAAAAAAAGATTTTTTCACTCCTAAAGAAAAAAAACGTTCAATGATCTTAAATATCAATAACTTAATTTATAGATTGGAACCAAACGATAAAGAATTAAGGGTTTTAGCTAGTATTATAAGCTCCTTAAGTAAAAAATAGTTGTAAACCTTAATTGACAAACTAACTTTAAAGCTTATAAAACTCAAATATCAAATATGACAAAAAGACTAAAATCTAAACACAAAGTTGATCGAAGGTTAAAAGCTAATATTTGGGGAAGACCTAAAAGCCCATTTAACTCGAGAGCCTATCCTCCAGGACAACACGGACAAAATAAAAAAGGTAAACCAACTGACTATGGAATTCAATTACAAGCAAAACAAAAGCTTAAAGCATATTATGGCAACATAAACGAAAGACAATTTAGAAATATTTATAGAAAAGCTCTTTCAAAAAAGGGGGATACAACAGAGAATTTAATTGCATTACTTGAAAGTAGACTTGATACAGTTATTTACAGAGCTAAATTTGCCCCCACAGTGTTCTCTGCACGGCAAATGATTAACCACGGACACATTAAAGTAAATAAAAAAAGGGTTAACATCGCAAGCTATGTAGTAAGGAGCAGTGATTTGGTTGAAATAAGAGAAAAATCAAAAAAATTAACTGTTATTGATGGATCTTTGCAAAGCAAAGAAAGAGATGTGCCAGAATATATTCAGTTAGACGATAAAAATAAAACAGCAAAATTAGTGAGAATTCCTAAATTTTCAGAGGTACCCTTTCCTGTAATAATGGAACCGAGTTTAGTTATTGAATACTATTCTAGATAATTGAATTTTTTTAGTTTATTCAAAAGAAACTTAATTTATAAATTTAAAAAAAAGATATCTATAGACAATGATGGTATAAATTTTAAATCTCTCGATTCTTTATTTCACCATTATGAAAGTGATAAATCAAATATATTTAAAAAAACCGGTAATAAAGGTCATGGTTATTCTAAGTTTTACGAAAATAAACTAATTAGTTTTAAAGAAAAAAAAATTAATATTTTAGAGATAGGATCTTACGCAGGTTCATCAGCAGCATCTTTTGTTAAATATTTTCCGAATTCAAAAGTCTTTTGTTTTGATGTAAATATTTCAAATTTTAAATTGAAATCTGCAAAAATTCATGTGTTTGGTTTAGATATTAATGATGAGAAAAAAGTAAAAAAAACTTTGGATAAAATATATAAATCTCATAATTTTAAAAACTTCGATATAATTGTTGATGATGGATCACATAATCTAAAAGATATTTTGATCGGATTAAAATACTTTTTTAAATATTTAAATACTAAAGGATTATTTGTTATTGAAGATTTTAAGCTACCAAATTATCATAAATATAACAGAGATATAGATCACGTTTTGATAGATCAATTTTTAGAAAATTTAAGAAATAAAAAAATTTCATATTCTAATGTTTTATCTAAACACGATCAAATTGATTTAATACATTCAATTCAGAGTATTGAAATGTTTAAAGGAAATTTAATAGACTCTGATATTTGTTTTATAGAAAAAAAATGATTTAAATAATTTTTTTATCTTGAAAAAGTTTCTTCAGTTCACCTTTATCAAACATTTCTTTTACAATATCGCAACCACCTATGAATTCTTTTTTTACATAAAGTTGGGGAATAGTAGGCCAATCACTAAATTCTTTGATGGCTTGTCTTAATGATTCATCTTCAAGAACATTTATTCCTTTAAAATTTATATTTAAATGCCTTAATACGTTTGCAACAGCCATGGAAAAACCGCACTGTGGCGCTTCAGGTGTGCCTTTCATAAATAAACAGACATCATTTTCATTTATTATATTTTCAATTTTTTTATTAATTTCCATGGTTTTCCTCAGTTGTTAAGGATAATGCATGTAACTCATTTCCCATTTTACCTTTTAATGATTTGTAAACAAGTTTGTGCTGTTCGATTTTGCTCAAATTATTAAATTTAGATGATTTAATAGTTGCTGAATAATGATTGTTGTCTCCCATTAAATCTTTAATTGTGATTGACGCATCTGGTATGGACTCTTTAATTAATTTTTTTATCTCATTAATTGGTAATGGCATTAATAGTTATTATACCATTCATTGTTAATTTTATATAATTCTTTAGTGCTAATTTTTAACTCACCCTCTATTTCAAATAAATCAGACTGTGTAAAACCTATATTTTCATAGTAAATATTATTGTCTTTTAAAATTTTTTCAACATTGGGTAAGTTTTGAGAGTCGATTTCAACGATATATCTTGCTTGGTCTTCACCAAAAAAATATCTAAATAAATTTGTTAACTTTTTAGGCTTGGTTATCTTAGCACCAAATCCAGAACCTAAAACCATTTCAGAAAGCGAGATTAAAAGCCCACCATCAGAAATATCATGAGAAGATAGAATTAAATTTTTATTAATTAAGCTTAATACACATTCACCGTTATTTTTTTCATTTAGCAAGTTCACTTCTGGAGGCATTCCTTCTTCAATAGAATAATTTTCTTTTAAAAAACTACTTTGTTCTAGATGTCCCATTGTTTTACCTATTAGAATTAAATTACTATTATTTTTTTGAAAAAAATGACTTATGGGTTTTGACAATTTTTTAATTAACCCAACTCCGCCAATAACTGGTGTTGGATAAATATTTTTTTTATTTGTCCCGTTGTAAAAAGATACATTACCCGAAACAACTGGATAATCTAAAAATTCACATGCTTCTTTAATTCCCACCAGACATTCAGCAAATTCACCCATTATTTCTTTGTTCTCTGGGTTGCCAAAATTTAAACAATTAGTTATTGCTATTGGTCTTGCTCCAACTGTTACAAGGTTTCTCCAATTTTCACAAACTATTTGCTTTCCACCGGTAATCGGATGTGATTTGCAATAATTTGCTGAAGAGTCCACAGAAACTGCTATTGCTTTATCTTTGTTATGAATTCTAATTATAGCCGCATCTGATCCAGATTTTTGAACAGTATCACACATTACCATTTGATCGTATTGACTTGTTATCCAATTTTTATTTGAATAATTTGGACTTGATAAAATTTTTATAAAAGCTTCTTCAATTTTTATTTTTTTTAAACTTTTTAAATCTACTTTTGTTTTTGTAGGTTTTTTTTTGGTCCAATTTCTATCATATATTGGCGCATTTGAGGCTAATGCCTCTATAGGAATTTCCCCTTCGACTTTATTATCAAACTTTAGAGTAAGATTATTTGTGTTTGTTGTTTTTCCAATAACAACAAAATCTAAATCCCATTTATCAAATATTTTTTTTGCAGAATGTTCTTTGCCATCTTCAAGAATAATTAACATTCTTTCTTGACTTTCTGATAACATCATCTCGTAGGGTGTCATATCTTCTTCTCTACAAGGAACTTTTTCAAGATTCAGTTCTATACCTAAAGATCCCTTAGAAGCCATTTCAACGCTTGAAGATGTTAATCCAGCTGCGCCCATGTCTTGTATAGAAATAATAGAATTATCTTTCATAAGTTCTAAACAAGCTTCCATTAAAAGTTTTTCTGTAAATGGATCACCTACTTGAACGGTTGGTTTCTTTTCTTCAGAATTTTCATCAAATTCAGCAGATGCCATCGATGCTCCATGAATTCCATCTCTACCGGTCTTTGATCCAACATATACTACAGCTTTATTTAAACCTTTGGCTTTCGAATAAAATATTTTATCTTTTTTGGCATGACCTACAGCCATTGCATTGACTAGAATGTTATCATTATAAGTTTTATTAAATTTAGTTTCTCCTGCTACTGTAGGAACTCCAATACAGTTGCCATAACCACCTATTCCAGCGACAACACCGTTAAGTAAACTTTTTGTTTTTGAATGTTTTGGATCTCCAAAATGAATAGAATTTAATAAAGCAATTGGTCTTGCACCCATTGTAAAGACATCTCTTAAAATCCCTCCCACACCTGTAGCTGCTCCTTGATATGGCTCAATAAATGAGGGGTGATTATGACTTTCTATCTTAAAAACTATAGCATCATCATCACCAATGTCTATCACTCCTGCATTTTCGCCAGGACCTTGAATTACATGTTTCCCTTTTGTGGGTAATTTTTTTAGATGCAATCTCGAGGATTTATAAGAACAATGTTCATTCCACATAGCTGAAAAAATTCCTAATTCTAATAAATTTGGTTCTCTTTTTAGAAATTTCTTTATTGATCTAAATTCTTCTTGTTTTAAACCGTGTTTTTCAACAATTTGTTCTGTTATTTTCATTTCTATTTTATTAAACTTGAAAAAAGATTTATACCATCTTCATTAGAAATAATATTATCTACCATTCTTTCAGGGTGAGGCATCATTCCTAAAATATTCTTTTTTGAGTTTAGAATTCCAGCGATATTTTTTAATGATCCATTAGGGTTTGAAATTTCATTTTCATTTCCTTTTTCATCACAATATTTAAAAGCAATTAAATTATCTTTTTCTAGCTCTTCAAGATGTTTAGTATCTGTGAAAAAATTACCCTCGTTATGCGCAATATTAATTTTTAAAATTTGATCTTTTTTATATTTACTTGTGAATTTTGACACATTATTTAATACCTTTATCTTAACGTCTTTATTTATAAATTTTAAATTTTTATTCCTTAATAAGGTGCCTTTAAGAAGACCGGTTTCAGTTAAAATTTGAAATCCATTGCAAATACCTAAAACTAAACATCCAGAATTTGCAGCTTTAATAACTTCATCTATAATTAAAGATTTACCAGCAATAGCTCCAGATCTTAAATAATCTCCATAAGAGAAACCACCTGGCACGACTATTAAATCTGACTTAGGCAATGTTGTATTTTTATGCCAAACCATTTGATTTTTGAATTGCATTTTTTCTAATGCAACAGCAATGTCCCTGTCACAATTAGAACCAGGAAAAACGATAATAGAAGATTTCATTAAATTTTATTTATTTTGTAGTCTTCGATAATAAGATTTACTAAGAGTTTTTTGCACATTTCGTCAATTTTTTTTTCGGCATTACTCTGGTCACTTTCATCAACCTCAATTTCAAAATGTTTACCTTGTCTTATACTTTTAAGGTTCATACCCATATTTACTAAAGTATTCTCAACAACTTTTCCTTGGGGATCTAAAACATCTTTTTTAAGAGTTACTGTTACTGAAAATTTCAATTTATTTTTTTTTGAATTTTAATGGAATAGTTTTACCAAAATTTACTTCACTTATATTTGTTTCTTCTGGCATTATTCCTAACCTTCTTGCCACTTCTTGATATCCCTGAATGATATTACCTAAATCTTTTCTGAATCTATCCTTATCCAATTTTTTTTCTGTTTTTACATCCCATAAGCGACAGGTATCTGGACTAATTTCATCCGCTAAAATTATTTCATTTTTTCTACCATCATTATTCCAAGTTTTACCGTATTCAATTTTAAAATCGACAAGCTTAATGCCAATTCCTCTAAACATGCCAATTAATAAATCATTAATTCTAAGCGTCATTCTGTCTATAATCTGAATTTCTTTTTCTGTAGCCCAGTCAAATGAAAAAATATGCTCTTTTGAAATTAAAGGATCATTAAGTTCATCTTTTTTAAAACAATATTCAAGTAATGGTTTTTCAAGAACAGTCCCCTCAGGTATTCCAAGTCTTTTTGTTAATGAGCCAGTTGCGATATTTCTTACTATGAACTCAATAGGAAAAATTTCAGCTTTTTTAATTAATTGTTCTCTCATATTCAATCGTTTTATAAAGTGAGTTTTGATTCCACATTGACCTAAATTTGTTAAAATATATTCTGATATTCTATTATTAAGAACACCCTTACCTTCAACACTAGCTTTTTTTAAATTATTAAAAGCGGTAGCGTCATCTTTAAAATGCTGAATAATAATTTCTTTATCTTTCGTTTCATAAAGAATTTTAGCTTTGCCCTCGTATAATTTTTTACCTTTATTCATGTGATTAATTTTTCAGACTTCTTTTAAAAATTATATTAATTTTTTTTGTATGGTAACTAAAATTAAATAGTTTTTTAAGTTTATTAACAGGTATTTTATTTGTA
>MDTB01013127.1_pt1 | contig 10405 bp, 2 predicted proteins | sample 811161 | NCBI WGS metagenome assembly MDTB01 (sample SAMN05326650, study PRJNA326480) | marine metagenome | isolation source: seawater | place: Mediterranean Sea | collected 2009
ATTGTCTAAAATAGGTAGGTGTATTGTCTAAAATATATATAAAATAAAATATGCGTAAATTATAGTATCATATTTTGTATATTCATATATATATGAATATATATTATATGCATATCATATGTATCATACATATGATAATGTGAGTCGTAAAAATATACGCGAAGTATACATGTATATATATGTACATATCATATCATATGATTATCAACGCGCGTATGACATATTATTTTTTTACAAAGTATTAATATGTACATTATGTATACATGTATTATGTGGAGATGTAAATATATAATATATATTATATAATAATAAAAAATAGTTTATTGAAAAATAAAATATACGTTCGTATTTTTTTATTATATTACACTCGTATATATACGTATATATTACGAACTCCCGTATAAAAAATTAAAAAAATTCATTAATATATAATTGCATATCTTATATATTAGGTTTGCTCTGTCGAAAGACATATTACAATTCTTCTCTTACATTATTTTCTTCTGATGGAGGCGCAGGATGATCATCTGTATTAAATTTTGATGTGAACCAATATGCAGCTGGTGCTACACCAAGAGCTTCTTTATCTCTTAAAAAAGTCACGTCCCATGGATGATTACTCCAACCTATAACATCACGATCTTTATAACCAGCCCAACACATTAATCGATTTTTATGTATATTTACTGTAGCTGCCGTATGATGTTCCGTTATTTTTACTCTTCTCCATGTTGTTTCACAAGTTTTTTTTACATGCCACCAAAGATGCTTTGATTTATGTGGATCGACGTGTTTAAAGAATGTACTAGGTAATTCATGTTGTGAATGAAAGTTCTTGTTATCACCATGTATTTCTAAAATTAATTCTCGTATTGCAAAGTACGGACGCTTTGGATCCGCAATTGAATGGTTAAAAGGCGGTTGATCATTTTTTATATGATTTCGAAATTTTTTAAACGCAGCAATTGAATAATTTATTGAAATCAAAAAGATAAAAACGTTAAATATTAAAGCGTTAGTCATCTTTATGATAATTCAATAATATTATTAAATCTTGTCTGAGGATAATAAGATATATAGACTAGTAGTTGTTGCAAGATATATCTGAAATATACATCATATATATTTACAAAATAAAAAATGTACCACCACCAAAACGTTTAGTATTTTGTTTAAGTGATGGGCACCATCCAAAATGTGTGCGAGATATAGCCAGATAGCCTGGATAGTGTTACTTTATTCTGATGTGTATATGCTAATAAATACCTTATATATTGAATATGAATGGAAAATTTCCAAATTCCAATAACAGTAATCCAAGGGTTTTAGGGTTTAAAGAACAAACACTATTACTGAATTACAAAAATTAGTTAGTACACTATATTTTTTTAAAAACACAAAGAACTTTCACGTTTTGAAAACCGATGTAATGCAAACAACTTTCTTAATGATCGACCGACTCTGTCATTATAGTCTGCATAAACGTTTGTACCTGCTCTTCTAAATATATAAAGATATGACCTCAATACAAAAAAATATAGGTCAAGCCCATCCGTTGCTTTTGTACCACCCCCTTCATCATAATTATCCAAATTATCTATAACACTTAAATTTATCCTAGTGTAAGACTGAACTTCAATTTCCGAAATTTTCTCAATAACATTGGCTAAAAAATTCAAATATGCTGCATCAAATGTTCTTTGCAACTGGCTGAAATATTTATTTTCAGAAGCTATTTGCTCTCCAACTTTTCCAGGCAAGTATTTATCATGCAAATTAACAATGTTACGATTTCCCATTACGCCTTTATCATGGTACTTTGCCATTGTTAAATTCTTATTTCTTAAATTGCTGCCAATTCGTTCATATACTAACATATACGCACTTTGATGATTATCGTTTTTCGCTTGCCAAGTCCAGGTATTATTCGTGTTGTCACTACCTCCAAAGCAATCACGGACTAAACGAGTTTTGCAATCCCATGAACGAACGATCAAATCATTATATTCTGTCCAATTATCATTGTTTTGATTTTTTATAAACGAATAATAGTGACCACCATTAGCACTCCCGGAATGAATGACAATACCTTTTAACCTATAGCTTGAATTTCCATCCTCTTCGGAGGCAGAATTATCAAAAGCATCAACTTCTTCTTTTCTATTTTCCGTTTGATTTTGATCATTGCTATTAAGATTATCAATTACTACATCCTCTTTAGCATCTTTTGTTGTATTATTACCAACATCCTCAGCTTCGGTTTCTCCATCTTCTTGATTGTCTACGTTGTTTTGATCAAAACCGCCATCAGTATATTTCCACAAATTCAATTCTTCCGGAAATTCAAATTTACTGTTCACTTTTTCCCTCAAAAATGTATTGTAGTTCAATTCAAATCGTTTCAAGCTGCAGATCAATACATTCGGTAGCCGTTTGAGCAGACAGACTTTTTCTGTTTGGTCACTCTTACCACATTTTTCGCATTTATAGCCAGAAAGCAATTCAGGGGAAGTATAATTTGCTTTTAATGATTCATAAATATTGGCCCGATCTTTTACGGAAAGGTGTAAATTGTACATTTCCTGCTCGCTATCATGGACACGCTTACAAGCCTTGCATGTGTATCGATTGACGTACGACCCGCCAACAGTCTCCGTTACAAAATTCTTGCCTTTTATCTTATCTAAATTTTCTTTCATTAAATCACAAAGACGATTGAAAAATTCAGATGCGTCTTGTTGTTCTTTCACATTTAAGGGAGTTCCATTATAAAATTGAAATTTCGAACAAAATGCTTCAGCAGTGACATATGGAAGACTTGTTAACTCCATACGCCAAAACATTTCTTGAACGCTATCTAATATCACAACAGTTTTTTTTTTATTTTCTTCTTCATTATCATTGGCGTCATCTCGAATCTCCGAGCGAACTAATTGTGAAGTTAAAACTGCATCTCGAAAATCTTTAATCGCATACAACTGTTGAAACACAGAATTCATGTAGCATGTGCTTCCAAGGTTCTGAATACCAACAGAGGATGGCTCAACTTTAGATTTTTTTTTGTTCTCATGCCTTTGCATGCTATTTATGGCCATATTTAAAGTTTTTAATGGGGCTTCTTGAATCGAAATGTGTACATCATCCAGTTGGCATAAAATATCATAGATGCCGTATTGCGCATCGTCTCTCCAATTTGCGACACGCGAAGATGAATATTCATCAATAGGGAATGTTTTATGTGTATCACTATCCTCATTATCGAAGTCGAAATCGCTAGCAGATCCAAACATAAGATCCTCATCCATGTCATCATTGTCTACACCGTTCTTTTCATATAAATTTGTACCGTCTTCAGCGTTTTCAACCCTAAATTTATCGAGGAAAACGAGACTCTCAATAAGTTGGAGTGTCGTTGATCTCAATGCATTCTTTGCTTCCAAGTCCTCCACTTCAAAATAACCAACCTCTGAAAATACTATATTTCTCAACAGTATACCAGCAAGGCTTGCCGATCGACATGATTCCTTAATACCATTGCGAGAACGTGAATCTTTAATATCATCTATATTTGCCAGGATTGTTTTTAGTATTTTCATTGCACCAATTGCGTGCATAGACGGATTAATATCATTAACATTAGATGATATGAAGCAAGATATTATTTTGTTCACCATAATTTTGCTTAAAAGATTCAAATTAAATGCATCGTAGTATTCTTGATTTTTCATTCCTAAAACATCTAATAATATAGAAGCTGACAAATCATAACAATAATCATAAACTTCTCCATGATTCTTAAGATCATTGTGAACAGATGTTTGCTTATCATTCTTGTTATGACTGATGTTATTCTCATCATAAATTTTGGAAAGCAGCACTTTTAATAAAATGATCGTCGGCGGATCTTCATTTTGGTTATAATTATTGTTATTTTTATCAATGCAAGACAAAATTCTTGCTGCGTGGGCCATTTCTCGTCTCACATCTTTACATGGGGATAGTAAGCACGTAAAGAAACGCCTTCGCAATTCCTTCGACTCAACAAACTTTTCAAATATTAAGGGTTCATAAACAGTTAATGCAACCCATAAACCAACGGCACGCTCAATAATTCTTTTAGTATTATAATTATTTTTTTGAACATCTCGGTATGACGAAGAAATACTGTCGAAAGTTAAAGCCTTTTCACACACTATCAAAAAATCAAACAATCTTATTTGCAGCTTAACCAAGTCAATATTTTCCATGATATTTTCAGCAACAGTATGACTACCACCGTCACTCATTTGACGAACGAGAGATAAGAAATCTTCCCCAGGTGGTGGCGTAGTCCCCAAGTCCATTAAAAGTGCCGACATCTTCGGGCTAATGACGTTAGAATTAACCAACCGTTCTACTGATGACGGTGAAGATGGAATGCTTAAATTTTGTTGCAATAAAATTTGTAAGCCATTGCCCATATCTCTTTCTCCTCGTTTAAAATGCAAGTCATCATCATTTAACAAAACAATGTTTGAACCAGAGTCTAAAGCCAGTGACTTGTTTTCACTACTTCTTCTTCGTACCAATTCAGCTATATCATGATAATTCGTCCCGCTTGAAGACATAGCGGCAAGTAGGAACGTCCGAACTAATTTCAACAGCAAGCCATTTGCAAGTGTTTCTAAAGAGTTTTCTATAACCGACGAAGAATTGGAAACTACATTTCGTTCTAAAAATATATGTAAGAGGTATAAAAATCCCCCCCTTTGCAAAAATTGAAGTTTCCAAGACACTGCATCGTCAAGAGCCATTGACATATCGATTTCTTCTATTGACAAGGAGCGACTTAGCCCCAACGAATTATCATTACCCTCTCCATCCTTTTTATGGCCTTTCTTCTTCTTCCGTCGAATTGGAGAATTCACTGGTGTTGGATTATTACTAAATGGACCATTTGCAGAGTCATTCGTCCCGGCATTACTGTTGCTATCTACATCAACAGGATCAATCAAAAAGTCGACAATCTGTAAATTATAGACTAAGCTATAAACGGATTTCGGGTTAAATACTTTTTTCCAATTAGGCGTCGCTTTTCCTTGAAACCTACGAATTGAATCTAAAGTATCGGGATTTGTAGGTAAGCTCATCATAAAATCCCACGCCGTATGTGTTATACCATCTATATTGTCGTCAAGAAAATTAAATAATATTTCACGGTAACGTTTCTTATGGACCAACCAGTATCTTGGCATATGTTCGGCTCCACGTTCAATTAAGTGAAAGTTTGAATCTAACTTTAACATTGACGTATCGATCGAATCAACTAAGTTGTTGGTGTGCAATTTATCACCGTTAACACTATTCTGTACATCATTTGGTTCAATTGTCGCATTTACATGTATTATCTTTTCCCTAGATATTCCATCTTTTCCGGCAATTGTTACAGTCTTAACCACTCGCACTAAATTATCATCATAACCATGTTTCTTTAAATCCTTCCATACATTCTCTAATCGGCTTGCTGCAGCCTCTGTGTAAAATTGTAAAAAACCATTCCGAGTCATACAGAGATCTCCATTTTCATTTGTATTACAATCGTTTTTTGATATAATATCACCAATGCGCGAATCTTCCAAACTTGTCCCAGATGCTCCACAATATACAAAATAATCGATAATTTCATCCCGAGTCATCATCTTTCCATCACTCGAATGTTGAGCAAATATTGTAGAAACAACTTGCTCATAACGGAGTGTTGGATTCTGATTGGACAAAAGCAATAAGGACTTTTTATATGTTCTCTTAACTATTACCCTTTTTGCATTGGACGGGTTGACTTTACTATCAATATTTTTCTGATCTTGTCCTAAGTTATCAGCAGATGTAGCCTCTGTTGAGTATGGCATAGTACCAATCGGTGTTGCCGTGGTTACCTCAGAAACACTCTTTTTAGTTGACTTATGCTTCAATTTGACAAAAACGTTTTCTCTCTTTCGAAAATTGTTTTGAAACAATGTTTTCGAATTATCTTTCTCTTCAAACGTAATCTTAATATCGTTTCTATTCATATATAAATCAAAATCATTTGCACCAACTCGAAGATTTAAAGCTATTGCCTCACGCATAGCCCACAACGTATCATTTGCAAATCCCTCCAAATAAAACTTAGTGTCGTCACACCTTATGCACGGCTTGACTGGTCTTCCGCGGGATCGATGAACATGGGCACGCAAACCTTTTAAACCAAAACGTTGACTGTGTCCTAATACACCCTCCAACAACTGAAAACAACGTTTTACTCTGACCCGATCGTTGTACACACCAGGCTTTGATAAGTATGTACAGCATTGATCAACATGCATTTCCCATGGATCATAATAAAGTGAAAAATTATCATTAGTAATTACATTAGACGAAACGGTTGTCTGATCATCCCCATTTACTTCCTTTTTTAACATACCATGGTTATCATCGGAAGTTTTAGCATCAATGATTTTGTTTAATGTCACATCCTCATTTAAAGGCATAACAACTTTGGAACTTTTGCCACATTCTATACTAAGGTTTGAAGAGTCCATCAACAAATCATCCTGAGATAAAAAACACACAGATTGAAGATGCGAGTCCCAAGTTTCTTCATCACATAAAGATATGAGAAGTTCAATCGCATCGCTACCAACTTTATCATCCTTTGCATATATTGCACAATTCCATATCGATTGAATCTTATATAAGTTAGATGTTAATACCGTACATTTTGTTTTATCTTTGGAATTTTTCGAGATATTTCTAAAACGCTCATTTAACAAAAAAAACAGTTGACACAAGCAATCAAACTCATTCCTCGATGCCAATTCCACTCTCTCCACCTGACAAATAACATTTTCAATTATGTAAATTTGGCTTTCATCTTCCAATAGTTCTTGTATACCTGAATACGCAACCCATTTACACATTTGTTCATGTGTCTTTTCACTCCATAATCGCTTAATAATAGATGAAGAAAGCTTCTTTTTCGTCAATGGCATAAATGTACCAAGAAATTTCAAGATATCGTCAGTGTAAGTGTCAGGAAGCTCTAGCACTATGTCAATCACATCTTTCCCATTATGATCCATAGACTTTATTATCGATGTTTTCGTTGGACTATTGTAATAAGATTTATCATCGAAGGTCTCTATTATTCGTGGAAAAAGCATTAATGTTTGGGCAATATCTTTTTGATCAATTAAATTTTGAAAGCACTGCAAGCAATACTCTGACTTCTGAGATTTTAAAAAGTACGACTTTATAAATTTCACAAATGCATCGGTTGCTCCATTAATTACAGGACTATCGGAAAGACAAAATTTCAATAGTATTTGACCAATTTTAGAACTGGCATCTTGGGATTTCCTTGCTCCATCATTACCTAATTCCGCCATGGCATTTAGTTTTTGAATATTAATACTCTCCAGCGTTTCTTCTGCAAACATTTTTGCAAAAAAAATATAATGCTCTTCATCGTATTGGTTACTTAATTCACAAATAATTTTGTAGATTAACGAGGTTGTATCAATATCCCTGCCAGTAGTATTTCCCGCTTCCCATAACATTTGAACATCAACCAGCTCTAGACTGCTATTGCTAGCCAACCATTTTAGCACCTCTGTACTTCGTCTTAACACTTCTTGATGCTGACCAACTTTAAATAATTCTATCAACAAGTCTTCCTCTCTGAAACACTTTAATATGTGTTCCGGTTCTAAAAATTTTGCCTTCTTCACATGATAGCGTTTTGTGGAATCAGCTAACTCCAACAAGCGCTTTAAACCGTCAAGTCGACGCGGCAGTAAATCGCACTTAAACAAAAACATTGAAAATACCAAAAAGAACCGCTCATTGTACTCCGCTGCTTGTTTAGTATCTTTACGCACACGTGGTAGTACATTCATTTCCAATTTTTTAATCATTGCATCAATTTTTGCCAAATTCAAAGATCTTAAATCATTTGTATTTAATAATATCATATTGTGATTGATCAATATCAAAACTTTGTCATAGTATTCTTTACAAAAGCATTTACATGCTGTATAATTTAGATTTGAGAAAATATCGACATAAAGTTGTATTCGTTTTAAACTTGTTCCGACATTATTATGTAATGCGTCCCATCCACCGATTTTATAAAATTCCTCCAATATGTTACATACACGATCGGAAAGGGATTGATCGCTATATACATGCCCTTTCCTGTATTTAAAATGTGTTGCAGCATAATTCTTTTTCTTTTTTATGTAATTACTATTATTTTTACTGATGTGTTTTTGTTCATTTATACTATCATTCATTTCACTACCAGTATCACTGTCATCATCATCATCGTCATCCGATTCATCACTATCATCGTCGCCTATTGTATACAATTCTGACTTTTCAACTACGTTAGAAGAATAATTCGTTCCAGTCCATATATTGGTGGTGATTTTTTCTGTGTGTGTGTACAATGGTGCAATTTCTGTACCATACCTTTGAACCCATGCATCTACCACATGATTGTCATATCGAATTTTAACTTCTTCAACATCTTTATCATTTTTTCTAAATTCAATTGCTTTCCCAGAGTACCAGATTCCACTTGCGCCACCCTTTGCATCAAGAAGATCATTCACTTTTAACTTTCGTTGAAACTTCTTGATTTTTTTTTGTGCTTCTTTTGTCTTTGTATTTTGAGGGGCAATATTCTCACTAAAAATTTCCACCCATTCTGCCTGATAATATGTATCACCGTCTCGCTGAATTTTAAATTTAAATTCCGGCCGATTTTCCTCAACAATTTGTGCGCGTGACCATGTGTTTTTTTTCTCATTCAAAAAATCAACCCAATCAGCAAATCCTATTTTGCTGCGCCAAGCTGGATCTACTTCGACCTCTTCCTCGTCGTCACTACTATCACTATCCTCTCCCCCCCCTTTTTCGCCAGTGGCTTTTTCCCCATACGCGGCAACATATCCATACTTTGTATTATATGTTGATGTTGGTGTAGTAATTTCTTTCAATATTAAGAAACAATCATCAATCAAACTTTCGCGCTCTTTTTCAGCATTGTCAGAGATGTTTGAACAATCATCATGTATGCCATTTTCAATACTTATACTTTTACTCTTTTTGTCACTTATATCATTTTGACTGTGATCAACATGTTTCAAAAATTTTACGACTCTTATTAATATTTTCTCAAGGATGTCTTGTATAAACACGTTGGCGTCTTTTTCCTTATATTTACGAGATAATAAGATTTTAGCCAGAGGCAATAGGCATTTATTATGTATTGTGAAATGTTCAATGTCATCAGATGTCCCACTTTTAAGATTTCGGCCAGTATTGGCATCGCTGATTTCTTCTTTTTCCATGTTCCTTTGAATTATTAATATTTGGTCTTTAATTTCACCTGCTTCCTGTTTTAGTTTTTCCAACCATGGATATTCATTATTAGTCATTCTTTGATATTTCTCTCTGTATAATAATACTTGGTAAACTTCAGTATTTATTAATATGTACAAAAATATTAACACTTAGCACGTATTGATATATATACTTAGTTGTCCTGTCTTTCTTAATAATTACAGCAATAATAAATTGTATTGGAAATGACTTTTACAAAAATGATTTTCTACCTGTATCTTCTTCAATGTATTTAAATTATTTGTATTTTAAAATAGATCATCATTATTATTTTTATTATTATTATAGTTGTGCAGTTCTAATATTTAGATAATATTAGTAGTAGTACATGTAGTCGTCTGGTAGGTAGTCGGAAGTTAGTATTATGCCAGTATGAAAGAAATAATACACAGCTCTCCACAGCTCTACTGTACTGAATATTTAATATACCAGGTAGAGCTACTATACTACTAACTACTACCTCCTAGCTCCTTATCCTTTTCCTGGTTCCAGGTTCCAGGTAAATAGTGATGGCCAGATGGCCACGGCAAGAAAAACAATTCAATATAACTGTTTACTATCGAAAAAATTATCAAGCCTATTTAGTGCTAATAATGACAAAATTATTAGGAACCTTAAAATTTCATGCCAATTTACATGATGGGACATGCTGGGACGGACCCTATTGAAATAGATGGGAATAATTTAAGGAAACTAAATAAACTTATACGTACAGTAAGAAGATAATACATGTAATGCATTTTTTAATCTTTGTTAAAATATTTTAATGGTGGGTGAATTACAAATTTACCATCAGCTGTCATATCAACGCCTGGCGATGGAGAAAATTTGTTACGATCCATACGATTGTTCACGATGGTATAATTAACATTATTGTCTTTATTATTACTACTATTTACATTTGTATTTCTAGTATTTGATGATACTTTTGCATTTATAGAAATTTGTTGTTTCTTCATGTTGTAGCCACGTGACATCG
>MDTB01035388.1_pt1 | contig 10405 bp, 6 predicted proteins | sample 811161 | NCBI WGS metagenome assembly MDTB01 (sample SAMN05326650, study PRJNA326480) | marine metagenome | isolation source: seawater | place: Mediterranean Sea | collected 2009
AATTCCAACCTTACTAAAATTTGACATATTGCTCCTGTAAGTTTTATATATTTAATGTATATTTATAATAATTTATTAATTACTTATTAATCAATGAAAATAAGAAAAGAATTCGACAGTATTGGATCAATCAATGTGCCAAATGATAAATATTGGGGTGCATCAACTCAAAGATCAAAAAAATATTTTGATATAGGAGAATTTTTAGTAAGACCAATTTTAATCAAATCTATTGCAATTATTAAAAGAGCTGCAGCTGTTGTACATGGCAAAGAAAAACAAATTCTACCACACGTCTCAAAAGCTATTATCAAAGCTTCTAATGAGGTTATATCTGGTAAACTAGATGAACACTTCCCTTTAAAAGTATGGCAAACAGGATCTGGTACTCAAACTAATATGAATGTTAATGAAGTTATTGCAAATAGAGCTATTGAAATTTTAGGAGGAAAAAAAGGGACAAAAAAACCTGTTCATCCCAATGATCATGTCAACAAATCTCAATCAACAAATGATGTGTTTCCTACAGCAATGCATATAGCAATTGCTATTGAAACTAAAAATAAATTGTTACCCTCATTAGAATTATTAAATAAAGAAATGAAGAAAAAAGTTTCTCAATTTAAAAATATAATTAAGGTTGGGAGAACTCATCTTCAAGATGCAACTCCTTTGTCTCTTGGACAAGAATTTTCAGGGTATCAATCTCAATTAGAAGATTGTATTTTTAGAATTAAACATGCTCTTAATGAGATTTACTTTTTAGCTCAAGGAGGAACGGCGGTAGGTACGGGTATAAATAGTAAAAAAGGTTTTGATAAAAAAATAATAAATGAAATAAAAAAAATTACCAAACTGCCATTTAAACCAACAAAAAATAAATTTGCTGCTTTAGCTGCTCATGATGAAATAGTTAATTTTTCAGGCACATTAAACACCACTGCGGTCAGTCTAATGAAAATTGCAAATGATATAAGATTTTTAGGATCTGGTCCAAGAGCAGGGTATGGTGAGATAATTTTACCTGCAAATGAGCCTGGTTCATCAATAATGCCAGGCAAGGTTAATCCTACTCAGTCAGAAGCAGTTACAATGGTATGTGTAAAAGTTATTGGAAATCATAATGGTATTACAATGGCGGGTTCACATGGACATTTTGAGTTAAATGTTTTTAAGCCGTTAATTGCACATAATATTTTACAATCAATAGATTTATTAGCCGATAGTACAAAAAACTTTGCAAAGTATTGTATTAAAGGAATTAAAGCAGATAAAATAAAAATAAAAAAATTTTTAGACAACTCGTTAATGTTAGTTACTGCATTAGCACCTCATATTGGTTACGATAATTCTGCAAAAATTGCTAAAACTGCACTCAAAAATAATACAACATTAAAAGAAGAAGCTTTAAAATCTGGTCTCATCAACGAGAAAGATTATGACAAAATCGTAGATCCAAAAAAAATGATCTATCCTGCATAAACATCAAAAAAATTGCTGATAAAATTTTTGAAAGTAATTTTGTTAAATTCTCTGTCAGTTTTTGAATTAAATCTATTCAAAAATTCTTCAACATTATCATTTTGTTTATTATCTATTTTAGAGTTATCAAATCTGAAACTTTTTGTATCTAAATTATAAACAAAATCAATTTTAATTTGTTTCACATCTTTTCTATTTTTTCTTTGAATCTGAAAAGAGCTATAGAAATCGTTTATATCTTTAAAGTTCAATAAGAGTGAACCAATAAAATTAATACCATCATCATCAAGAGTCAATAAACTTTCAATTAGAGAAATTTGAACATCATCTTTCCACATCAATTTTGAATCTGAAAATTTTATATTTCCTTCTTCTATTGAAACTTTTAAAAATAGATCTTTTAACTCATTAATATTTGTTATTTTTTTTATATTTAAATTAAAATTTGCACTAAAATTTTTATTATTCAAAATTTCAGAATTTATTAAATCAATTAATATAGAATCTTCTCGAAAAAGATTTTTTGCACTTAATCCTTCATAGTTAAAATTTGCTGAGAAATAAAAAGGCTTAAAATCAATTACACCATTATAAAAATTTTTATTATTTTCTGATGAAAAAATTAAAGAATCTTTTTTAAGGCTATATTTTACTGATGTCTTTTTATTAACAAATAATACTTCAAAGATTCCCTCGATAATTTCATTATCGTAGCTATTTTCACTATTTATTCTTAACTTAATTTTATTAAAATTTGAGTTTGTGTAAAAAGTTTTATTAAATTTATCGTTTCTAATAGTAAGTTTATACGGAATATTAAATATTTCATTCTTAGATGATAAAATATTTTGTAATTTTTTTGGATCATAATAAAATTCACTATTATTTATTTTATTTATAAAAAGAGTTTCTTCATTTTTATCTTTAAAGAAAATATTACTTCTTTTGAAAAAAATTTTATTATCGTTTGGCTCTGTTTTAAGAAGATTTTCAAAAAATATTAAATCATCAAAATAAATATTAAAATCAGTTTTATTAAAAACTAAATTTTTAATATCTATTTTTTTAATAGAAATTAGTTGATTCAAGCTGATGTAAGTTATTAAATTTTTTGTAGAACCAATTTCTTTTTTATTTCTTAAAATTGAAACATTCTTAGTTGAGAAATGAGGTTTGGGTAATAAGCCATAATTAATTTTCTCATTAAACTTAATATCTACATTGTAATTTTTAAGAATTTGATTCTTGATTTTTGTCTCAATAACACCTTTATCGAATAAAGTGGGAATCAATAAATAAGATAGTGTCAAAATAACAACTACACCGATAACTAAAACAAGCCTATTATCCTTATTAAATAGAATTTTTCTATAATTTTTAATAAAGTATTTTAATTTATTAAAACTACTTTCTATTAAATCATTTATAGATAAAATTTGTTTCTTAATCTTTTTATTTAAAAAATTATGTTTACTCATATTATTTTGATCAACTTATAATTAATTATTTTAAATGGTAAACTCCGAATATTTAAAAAACCTGAATAAAGCCCAAAAAGATGCTGTTATGCATTTAGAAGGGCCTCTTCTAATAGTCGCTGGTGCAGGATCTGGTAAAACCAAAGTATTGACCTCAAGAATTGCTAACATAATTGATAACAAAAAAGCTTTTCCTAATCAAATTTTATCAGTGACTTTTACAAATAAAGCTGCAAAAGAAATGCAAATACGTGTAAGTAAAATTCTTGGTTCAACAGCTACTAGTCTTTCATGGCTAGGTACTTTTCATTCTATCTGTGCAAAACTGTTGAGAAAACATGCATCCGCAGTTAATTTAAATTCAAATTTTACTATTATTGATGCTGACGATCAGATTAGGTTGATAAAAAATATCTGTAAAGCAGAAAATATTGATATTAAACAACTTGCACCTAGATATGTATTAGCAATAATTGATCGTTGGAAAAATAAAGGATATTATCCTAACGAAGTAGTTATCAATCAAAAAGATATATATGAAAAAACAATACTTCCTCTGTATAAAATTTATCAACAGAAATTAACAGAATTAAATTCATGTGATTTTGGAGATTTAATTTTACATGTTGTGAAAATTTTAGAAAAAAATCAAGACATAAGAGATATTTATTCCCAGAATTTTAAATATATTCTTGTAGATGAATATCAAGATACTAACTACATACAAAGCAAATGGTTAAAACTTCTTTCCGAAAAAAATAAGAATATTTGTTGTGTTGGAGATGATGATCAATCTATCTATAGTTGGAGAGGAGCTGAAATTAAAAACTTTTTAGAATTTGACCAAGTTTATGAAAATACAAAAGTAATAAGACTAGAAGAAAATTACAGATCAACTCAAAATATACTATCAGTAGCCTCAGGTTTGATTGCTAATAATCAAAATAGAGTTGGAAAAACTTTAAAAGCTACTAAGGAAGAGGGAGAGTTAGTGAAACTAAATTGTTTTAAAAATGGAAAAGACGAGGCAATTGGTATTTCAGATGAAATAGAAAAGATAAAAAAAAAATTTTCATATAATAATATTGCAATACTTGTAAGAGCAATATTTCAAACAAGAGAATTTGAAGAAAGATTTTTGAAAATTGGAATTCCATATAGAATTTTAGGAGGTACTAAGTTTTATGAAAGAGCAGAAATTAAAGATTGTGTTGCTTATCTTAGGCTCATTCATCAAAGTAAAGATGATCTTGCATACGAAAGAATCGTTAATATCCCCAAGAGATCAATTGGTGAGACTTCAATAAAACAAATTCATGAATACTCTAAAAAAAATAAGCTTAATCTAGAGAGTTCTTCTAGAAAAATGATACAAGAGAATCTTATTAAACCTAAGACCAAAATAAGTTTAATTCAATTTCTCGATCTCTTAAATAAATGGAGAAATGATTTAAATGTTAAAAAAATAAATCATGTGAAATTATTACAAATACTTTTAGATGAATCAGGATATTCGGCTATGTTGAAAAATAAAAAAGATATTGATAATGAAAATAGATTAGAAAATATTAAAGAGCTTTTAAGTGCAATGAAAGAGTTTGATAATTTAGAAGGTTTTTTAGAGCATGTTTCCTTAGCAACATCTATTGATCAAGAGTGGGATGGTGAAAAAGTAAACATGATGACAATGCATGCTGCTAAAGGTTTAGAATTTGAAACTGTTTTTTTACCAGGATGGGAAGAGGGTCTTTTTCCTCATCAAAAATCAATAGAAGAAAAAGGACAAAACGGATTAGAGGAAGAAAGAAGATTGGCCTATGTTGGAATCACTAGAGCAAAAAAAGTAGCAAATATATCATTTTCAATGAATAGATTTTATCAAGGTGATTGGATTGATAGTATGGCTTCACGTTTTATTGAAGAGCTTCCAGAGAGATTTATTGATAAAAATTCTTTCTTTGATGAAGAAAATGTTGATGAAGATTTTGATTTTAATCAAGATTTTGATAACGAGGATAATATACGTAGTCCTGGATGGATAAGATATCAAAAAAGAATTAAATGATTTCAAAGAGACTAAAAAGCTTAAAAAATTATTTTATAAAGTTTGATATTGACGGCTATGTTGTGCCGAAAAATGATGAGTTTTTTTCAGAATATTCTCAAAAAAACAGGTTAAAATTTATTTCTAACTTTACTGGCTCTGCAGGATATGCTGTAATTTTGAAAAATAAAAATTATTTATTTGTTGATGGCCGGTATACAATTCAAGCTCAACTAGAGTCAAAAAAAAATTATTTGATTGTTGATTATCAAAAAATAATAAATTGTAATTTATTTAAAAATTTAACTTTAGGTATTGATCCAAAATTATTTACTTCTTTACAAGTCAGTAAATTTTTTAATAAATATAATAAAGTTAAGATTATTAATGAAAATTTAATAGATAAAATTTTAAAAAAAAATAAAATTTCTCCCAAACCTTTTTATTCCTTAAGCACGGTTGATGCTGGAGAAGATTTTAGAAAAAAAATAAATAAAACCAGGAATTTTTTAAGAAAAAATAAAGCAAATTATATGTTTATTTCTGCTCCTGAAAATTTAGCATGGCTTTTAAATATTAGAGGGTTTGATAATCCGAATGCACCAATTCCTAATTGTCATCTTTTTTTAGATGCAAAGAAAAATTTTTATTTAATTGGTGAAAAAAAAAAGTTCCACAATTTATTAAAAGAAAAGAAAATATATTCACATCAAATTATAAGTCCCTTAAATTTTGAAAATTTTATTGCTAAACAAAATAAACAAAAAATTATTATAGATTTCAAAACTTGTTCAATATTTTACGAAAAAATTTTACGAGAAAAATTTCAAATTTTAAAATTTGATGACCCAATTTATTTAATGAAAGCTACTAAAAATAAAATTGAAATAAAAAATATGATTAAAAGTCATATCTATGATGGGGTAGCATTAACAAAATTTCTTTACTGGATAAAAGTAATAAACAAAAAAAATATTACTGAATTTGATGCACAGAATAAACTTGAGAAATTTAGAAAAATGAACAAAAATTATTTATATCCAAGTTTTAACACTATTGCTGGAAGTGGAAAAAATGGTGCAATCGTGCACTACAGGGCTAATAAGAAAAAAGCGCGACGAATAAAAAAAAGTGATATTTTTTTATGCGACTCAGGGGGACAATACAAATATGGTACCACTGATGTTACTCGAACTATATGTTTTACAAATCCTAAAAAAAATATCAAAAATATTTTTACAAAAGTTTTAAAAGGACACATCGCAGTTGCTAATAGTGATATTAATAAAAATACCACTGGGGGCATTATTGATAGAAATGCTAGAAAATTTTTAAAAAAAGATAATTTAGATTATAATCATGGAACTGGTCATGGTGTGGGTTATTTTTTAAATGTTCATGAAGGTCCTCAGAGTATTTCAAAAAAAAATAATACAAAAATTTTAGAGGGAATGATTTTAAGCAATGAGCCAGGGTATTATAAAAAAAATCAATATGGTATTCGTATTGAAAATTTATTATATGTTAAAAAATTAAAAAATAAGTTATCATTTAAAAATTTAACTCTCGCGCCTATTGAAAAAGATCTTATAGATTTTAAACAACTAACAAAAATTGAAAAAGACTACTTATTAAAATATAATATTTTAATTTATAGTAAACTTTCTCCATATTTAAATAAAAGTGAAAAGAAATGGTTAGCTAGTTTTATTTAAAATTTTCAATAATTCACTTTGATTAATGATCTTAATCTTTAATTCTTTTGCAATATCAACTTTTCGTTTCGTTGCTTTTTCTCCAATTATTAAATAATTTAGTTTTTTTGATACATTACTTACAATTGAACCTGCATTAAGCTCAATTAAAGATTTTGCTTCTGCTCTACTTATGCCATCTAATTTGCCAGTTATCATAAAAGTTTTATTTGCTAATAAGCCATTTTTTTTTATTTGGATAACATTATCAATTTTTAAAATTTCACTCAATTTATGAATGACTTTAAGATTGTCTTCATTGAAAAAAAAATTTTTGATTGAAGTAATTTGTGTTTCACCTATTCCATCTATATTTTGCAATTCTTCAAAGTTTTTATTTTTTGACAGTGCAATAAAGTTTGATGAAGATTTCAAATATTTTGATATTAATTTTGCATTTTCCAATCCTATGTGTCTTATACCCAGTGAATAAATAAATTTTTCAAATGAAATATTTTTTTTTTCCTCAATTGAATACTTAAGATTATTTACAGATTGTTTTCCCCATCCATCAAGTGATTCTATTTTTTTGAAATCAAGTTTAAAAATATCTTGAGGAAATTTGACAAGATTTAAATCCCAAAATTTTTCAACAATTTTTTTTCCAAATCCGTCGATATTAAATGCTTCTTTAGACACAAAATGCTTTATTTTTTCAATAGAAATTTTTTCACATTCATATCCTTCACTTGAACATCGTCTAACAGCATCCTTTTTTTTTGTTATTTGATTAAATTCTTTAATTGTATTTGATCCACATGAGGGACATTTTGTTGGAAAAATAAATTTTTTTGAATTTTTTTCTCTTTTTTTTAAATCTACAGATATTATATGAGGTATTACATCCCCAGCTCTTTCTACTACAACTTGATCGCCAACCCTAATATCCTTTCTTACTATTTCGTCTTCATTATGAAGTGTAGCATTTGATACAACAACACCACCTATATTAACTGGTTTAATTTTTGCAACTGGTGTGAGTGCACCAGTTCTACCAATTTGAATATCTATATCTATTATTTTTGAAATAGCTTTGTTAGCTGAAAACTTATGAGCAATAGCCCATCTTGGAGCATTTGAAACATTACCAAGTCTCTTTTGGATTTCAAAGCTGTTTACTTTATAAACTATTCCATCAATTTCAAAATTGAGATTGTTCCTTTTTTTTTCTAAATCGATATAATTTAACATTAAATTTTTTGTACTAGAAATTATTTTATTTAATGGATTGGTTTTAAAACCCCAGTCTTTTAATTTTTTTAAATAATCACTCTGTAGATTAACTTTTAAACCTTTCTCATATCCAAATGTATATGCAATAAATTTAAGTGGAATTTTTTTTGTATCTTCTGGATTTTTTTGTCTTAATGATCCAGATGCAGCATTTCTCGGATTAGCAAATTTTTCTTTAAGTTTTATAAAATCTCTATTCTCAATAAATACTTCACCTCTAATATCAATCTCATCAGGAAAATCCTTATTAATAATTGATTTTGGAATATCATCAATTGTTTTTAAATTTGTAGTTATATCTTCACCTTCCTTGCCATCTCCCCTTGATAAACCAAATAAAAGTTTTCCTTTTTTGTAAATCAATGATGCTGAAATTCCATCTATTTTAGGTTCAACACTATATTCAATCTCAAAACTATCTTTTTTATTTAAAAAATTAAAAATTTTTTTCTCAAAATTCTTTAAATCTTCTTCTGTAAAAGCATTTGCTAATGACAGCATAGGAGCTTTGTGTGTAATTTTTTTAAAGTTTTTAGAGGGCTTAAAGCCTACTTGTATTTGGGGAGATTTTTTACTTTTTAAAAAGCTGTATTTATTTTCTAAATTGATTATCTCTTTTTTAAGGTTATCAAATTCTGTGTCAGAAATTTCAGAAAGATTTTCGTTATAATATTTTTTGTTATAATTATTAAGTTGATCAATTTTTTCTTTATAGTTTTTTTTGATTAAATCTTTTTCCATATCAATCAAAAAGTTTTTTGAATCTTTTTATAACACCTTTTTTTTCTTTTTTTCTATCTCTTTTAATTTTTACTTTGTAATTTGTATTAAATATGACATATGATTTTTCATACCACTGACTAGACTGATAGTTATAACCTAATAAATTTGCATACTTTTGAGACTCTTCTATTAATCCAATTTTATAATTAATTTCAACAAGTCTGTGCAGGGCTTCCTCGATAAAGATTGTTTGATCATATTGATTTACTATATTTTTAAATCTGTTAATTGCCGCAATCCATTTACCTCTTTTTATATAATGCCTACCTAAATACATTTCCTTGGAGGCTAGTATATCTTGAATTAATTCAAGTTTAAATTTCGCATCCATAGCAAAATCTGTATTAGGGTAATTGTCTGAAACAAATTGAAATTGTTTTTTTGCTTTAAGAAGAGGTCCCGTATCTCTTTTTTCATCTTCGATAGTTTCATAATAACACATAGCAATTAAATAATGGGCATAAGCTTTATTTCCGTCTTCAGGGTATGTTTTTAAATACCTTTCAAGATTTGATAATGCTTCAGAATAATAATTTTGCATGTAAAATGAGTACGCAGCCATGAGAGCTGACTTTGCTGCCCACTTAGATTGCGGAAATAAAAGTTCAGCCTCTAAAAATTTTTTTGCAGCAAAATATGGATCATTTAAATCCAATGCTTCATAAGCCTCTTTATAAGTAGTAGCAATTTCTAAATCTTGTTTAGTTTCTTTAATATATGAAATTTCTTTTTTTTCTTTTCCACAAGAATAAGAAAAAATTAATAAAAAAATTACTAACAAAAACTTTATCTGTTTCATGATTATTTTATATATTCTAACTACTAGATTATAAAGATCTTTAATTTAAGCTATAGATCTTAAAAGACTTCTATTGATAACAGTATGGGGTAAATTTCTTTCTTTAATCTCGACAATTGAAAAGTTTTCTTTATTTTCAAATACTTTTCTCAGTAATTGATTAGTCAAATAATGACCTCCTTGTGAACAAGATATGCTAGCTATCATTCTATAACCACAAGTATAAAGATCACCTATACAATCTAAGATTTTATGATTAACAAATTCTTTTTTATTTCTAAGACCTTCTTCATTTAAAATTTTTTTGTCTTTTACAACAATTGCATTATCTAAACTTCCACCTTTTGCTAGCCCATTTTTTTTTATAGCCTCAATATCTTCATATAAACAAAAAGTTCTAGAATTAAACACATCATTTAAATCATCTTCATATACATTAATTCTATTTTTTTGATTACCTATAACTGTATTTTTATATTTTAGTTGAAAATCTATATCTAAACTAAGTTTTGAAGGTTCTATTGAAATTTTTCTATCACCTTCAGAAAATTCAATTCTTTTATTAATCTTAATAATCTTAATTGGCGACTCACTAATGTTAAAACCTCCAACAATTAGTTTTTCAATAAATTCTTTTGCTGAACCATCTAAAATTGGAACTTCTTCATTATCAATTTCAATTAAAGCATTGTCTATGCCTAGACCAAATAATGCACCCATTAAATGTTCAATTGTTGATACTTTAACATCATGCTCGTTTGATATTGTCGTATTAAGTGATGTATTGCTAACGTTATTAAAGTTAGGGAAAATCATATTATTATTTTTAATA
>MDTB01160550.1_pt1 | contig 10405 bp, 4 predicted proteins | sample 811161 | NCBI WGS metagenome assembly MDTB01 (sample SAMN05326650, study PRJNA326480) | marine metagenome | isolation source: seawater | place: Mediterranean Sea | collected 2009
AGAAAAGTTACTTGGGAACCAAACACAAGGTACGATTTTTATAGAGATGATGTTAGTTATGAAAATAAATCTAAAAATACTAACGTATCAAATCTATATTCATCAAACTACTACGTCATAAACAAAGAATTTAAAGTTTATGTTTGTATATCAAACGGTGCTACTGGTTCTAATCCACAAGGTAATATTTCTGCCGATGAACCAAATTTCACTGATTTAGAACCATCTAAAGCAGGTGGTAGTGGTGATGGATATCTTTGGAAATACTTATTTACAGTTTCTCCTGCAGATATTATAAAGTTTGATTCTACAGAGTATATTACAGTTCCAAATAATTGGTCAACTTCTGTAGATCCTAGTATAAGATCTGTCAGAGAAAATGCTGACTCTACTGTTAATAGTAATCAATTAAAGCATGTCTATATTGATAATGCTGGTATTGGTTATGGAAACTTTACTGGAAAAGAATGTGATATATTAGGTGATGGAGGTGGTGCTAAAGCAAGAGTAGATGCTACTAGCGGTAAGATAACAAATGTTGTAGTTAGTGCTGGTGGTAAAGGTTATTCTTATGGAATTGTAGATTTAGGTACTTCTAATACTTCTTCAATACAAACATTAGCAAAATTGGTTCCATTAATTCCTCCATCTAGAGGTCATGGATTTGATATCTATACTGAATTAGGAACTGATAAGGTTCTTATCTATGCTAGATTTGATGATGCTACTAAAGATTTCCCAGTTGATGCTAAATTTGCTCAAGTTGGTATTTTAAAGAATCCAACAAAGTCTGAAAGTACTGAAATTTTCTCAGAAGGTCAGTTTTCTGGACTACCTGCTATTAAAATGGATGATTCAGATTCATTAAGCCTTCCTAGTGGATCTTTGACTGTTGGGGAAAAAATTACGCAATTGAGAGGAGATGGTAAAACCGCAGAGGCATATATTGCTTCATACGACATTGATACTCATGTAATTAAATACTTTAGAGATAGATCTTTAAATTATAGTACAGCACAAGATCAAACAGATTATTCTGGTGTTGCCAACAAAGGTACATTTTATGATTTTGAATCTACTAAAGAAAATAATACACCAGCAAATAATATTGTTGGTGAAAATGGATATAGTGGACAGGTTTATAGCTCCTTCACTGGTATTACTACTGCTAGTAAAGATGGAACTAAAGTTATTAACTTAGGAACTACTTTTAATGAAGGGTTATCTAAATCAGAGATAAATAAAGGATCAGGGGATTTAGTGTATGTCGATAATCGACCACTTATTGCTAGAAACCCTAGACAAAAAGAAGACGTTAAAATCATTCTGGAATTCTAAAAAACAATGTCACAAAAGACTAACTTAAATATAAGCCCTTATTATGATGATTTTGATAAGGCAAAAAATTATTACAGGACATTGTTCAAACCTGGATTTCCAGTTCAGGCAAGAGAATTAACAGGTCTCCAATCGATTCTACAAAATCAAATAGAATCTTTTGGTAGTCATATGTTTAAAGAAGGATCTATGGTTATACCAGGATCTGTTACATATGATAGTACATATTTTTCATGTAAAGTAAATGCTGATCATTTAGGTATAGATGTTAGTGTATATCTTGATGCTTTAATTAAAAATAATGATGGTAAAGGAACTAAAGTAAAGGGTCAAAATTCACAAATTACTGCAAGAATATCAAATTATATTTTACCTCCATCTGAAGGTGTTGATGATATTACGATTTTTGTAAAGTACATTGAATCTGATAGCCAAGGTATTAGCCAAGCGTTTCCAGATAATGAGATATTAATATTAGAAGAAAATGTTACTTATGGAAATACAACATTAACTACGGGCGATACAGTTCTCACATTAACATCAGATTTAGCATCTAATACTGGTTCTTCTGTTGGTGTTGATACTGGAGTATATTATATAAGAGGACTTTTTGTAGATGTAGTAAAATCCTTAGTAGTTCTAGAACCATATTCAAGTGAACCATCATATAGAGTTGGTTTTGAGGTTAATGAGGAAGTTATTAATTCTTCTGATGATTCTTCATTAAATGATAATGCAAAAGGGTTTACAAATTATGCTGCTCCAGGTGCTGATAGACTTAAAGTAAGTGTAAAATTAGCAAAGAAGGCATTATTAGATTATAGTAATGATACTAATTTTGTAGAATTAATTAGAATTCGTAATGGTAAAATTAAGAAGTTACAAGATAAATCAGTTTATAATGTTATAAAAGATTATTTTGCTGAAAGGACATATGATGAATCTGGAGATTATTCAGTAGAACCTTTTAATGTAAGTATCCACAACTCATTAAATGATGAATCTGGATCCAATGGAATGTACATTGATGGGGAAAAAACTGATTTAGGTGCTATTCCAAATGATAATTTAATGAATGTTGTACTTTCTCCAGGTAAAGCATATGTTAGAGGATATGATGTTGCATTAAAAGGAACAACAGTTTTAGATGTAGATAAACCAAGAGATACTAAGAATATAAAGGCAGGTTCTGTTGACTTTAGAATGGGAAGTATTCTGAAAGTTAATAACTCTGAAGGAATGCCTAAATTTGGTATTGGTGGAGATTCTAGTATAGTTGATCTTTATAATGGAAGAAAAGGTGCTTCAAACGCATCTACTGGTTTGAAGATTGGTGAAGCAAGAGTGTATAATTATGCACTTTCTGATGCTCTATATTCTGATAATGATACTGAATGGGATCTTCATATGTTTGATATTCAAACATATACAACACTTCAAATTTCTAACGGAACTTCAGCACCTACAGGAACAAGAGTTAAAGGTCTTAGTAGTGGTGCTATTGGATATGTTGCTGGTGTCAATTCCAATGAGATAAATGTAAGTCAAACTACAGGACAATTTGTTGTTGGAGAACAGTTAAGATTTAATGAATCTGATAATGTTGCTGGTGAAGATAATTCTACTTCTTCAATTGTAAAAATTTGGTCATACAGTACCGATGATATCAAATCAGTATATCAAGCTTCTGCTAATAGTGGATTAAATGGTAGTAAAAACTTTGTTGCTGATTCTGTTTTGTATGATAGAATTCTGCCTAATTTTAGGATTACTGATCAATTAGAAATTAAAAATGCTGGCGGTACAACCACAGCAACATGCTTAGGAAAAAGATTTAGTGGTGCTGTTGGTATTAAGACAGATGCTATCATTGGGTATCAAACTGGATATGGTTCACAGGGTCTTACAGTTTATAATAGAGTTAATGTAATCAGTGCCGATGGACAAACAATAGGACTAGACGCAGTTGAAGATCTTGGTGGACAAAATTCACAAGGACAACAATTAACATTCGTATCTGGTTCTGTTCCTGCTACTGGTGTAACAACAACATCAACCTTTACTATAAAAGTTCCAAGAATTATCAATCTAGGTAGATCTGGATTGTATAGTCAGTTACCAAAAAGAAATATTTCTACTGTTGATCTTTCAGATTCTAATTTGACAATAACTCGTCAAGCTGTAAATCGTACTGTAAGTGCTCAAAAAGAGATTGAATTAACTGTAGACCAAGTAATGGCAAATTCAGGAACTGGTGGTGCTGTAGGAATTTCTACTGCATTATTTGAACCATTTGATGCTGAGAGGTATTCTATTGTTTATGAAGATGGAAGTGTAGAAAAATTAACTTCTAATCAAGTTCAAATCTCAAATGGTGGATTTACTGCTAAATTTATTAGATTGGTAAAAAATTCTGGTACTGCAACTGTAAATACAACTTTGAAGAAGATTGGGTTATCTAGTAAAGGAAAAGACTATGTTAGAAGTTCTCAGTTAGATGTAACTAATACTGCTGGTGTAACAACAAAGACTAAGGGATTAGAAGCAAGTCCTGCTTATGGTTTGAGAATTGAAGACCATGAGATATCATTAAATGTTGCTGATGCTGTTAAGATAATAGCAGTATATGAATCTACAAACAAAGATAAACCAACATTTGACTCATTAACCTTTGTAAGTGGACTTGCTTTAGATGATAATGTATCAATTGGTGAAAAAGTAAGAGGAGAAGATAGTAGAGCAGTTGGACAAGTAGTAAATGTGACTTCAAATACTGTTGATTATGTTTTATTAAACGATAGTCAATTTGTTAAAGGAGAAAAGGCAGTATTTTTAGAATCAAATATTGAAGCAAATATTCAAAAGAAAGGTGATGGTAATTATAGTGATAGAACAAATAATTATAGTTTAGATAAAGGACAAAGAAAACAATATTATGATTATTCTAGAATAGTAAGAAAGAAAGGTTCTTCTATACCATCTAATAGACTTTTGATTGTATTTGATTATTATGATACATCAGCAGCAGAGTCTGGAGATTTCTTTACTGTAAATTCATACAATAAAGATAGGTATACAAATGATATTCCAATTGTAGGTAGAAATAGAGCAACTGATGTTGTAGATTTTAGACCTAAAGTTGTTCCTTTTGTTACTGCAAGTGCTACTACTTCTGTTAAATCTCCATTTGCTTTTGCTAATAGAAAATTTGAAACTACAACAAATTATGCTATAGCACCAAATGAAAGTACAGTACTTGGATATAGTTATTACTTACCTAGAGTTGATAAGTTAGTTATTAATAAATTTGAACAAGTTAAATTGATTAAAGGTGTATCTGACGATAAACCTTCACCACCTACTGAAGTTGGTGATTCAATGGAAGTTGCCGAGATAACATTACCACCTTATTTGTATAATCCTCAAAAAGGACCAAGAGTAAGGATGTATGATAATAGAAGATTTACTATGAGAGATATTGGAAAAATTGAGAAGAGAGTTTCCAATCTTGAAGTAATGACTTCTTTAACTGCTCTTGAATTAGATACAAAATCACTTCAAGTAACAGATTCTACTGGAGCTGATAGATTTAAAACTGGTTTTGTTGTTAATGATTTCAAAGATAGAAATTTCATCGATTTTAATGTAGATTCTGGTTCTAGGTGTGATGTTGATGTTGTAAATCAGGAATTAATAAGTGCTGTTGATTTTTGGTCATTAAGAGCAGAACTTGCTCTTAACCCTGCTATTGACAGAACAACAGCAGATATGTCATCTAATCTTGGATTATTGGATCCAAATTGCCAAAAAACTGGTGATCTAATAACACTTAAGTATGACGAAGTTTCATGGTTAGATCAACCACAAGCATCAAGAGTTGTAAATGTTAATCCATTTGAAGTTACTGTTTTTGTTGGTGCTGTTCAATTAGATCCACCATCGGATAATTGGGTAAGAACAATTTATCTTAGTGGTCATAGAGTAGAATCTACTGGTGCTAAATGGGTAGAGCATCAAAATGTTGTTGGTGAGAATATTGTTGTATCAGATCCAGTTGTAACTGAAGTTGAAATTGATCCAGGAGAAGATGATCCAGATAGACATGGACAATTTGTTGGTAATCATATAGACCGCACTACTACTACAACTACAACTACAACAAAAGAAATAAGCTTTACAAATGTTTTAGAGAATGATATTTATCGTGAATTTGATTATGTTGAAAGTGTTAAAGTTTCGGGTGATGCTGATTACTTTATGCGTTCTAGGAATGTGGGATTTGCTGCTAATGGATTAAAGGCATTTACTAAACATATTCATAAACTTAATACAGGTACTCCTGATATATTCCCTAAATTAGTTCAAATTGAAATGTCAACTGGATCTCAAGGATTTACTGTTGGCGAAAGTGTTAAAGTAAGAAACGGATTCTATAGTATAGGTAGAGTTAAAGCAGCAGCACCTAATCATAAATTTGGTAGAAATACCCCAGATATTTTGAGTGGTATATCAAGACCAGCACACATGATAGAGACTTATATATCTGATCCATTTGACAAGTCAAGACCAGCACCATCTGATACGTATTCTCCTACTTCAATTTTATTCAATTGTGATATTGAAAGTTTGGCAAATGATGAGGATTATTTTGGATATGTTGTTAATGGTGCAACTCTTACTGGAGAAACAAGTGGTGCAGAAGCAACAGTTACTAGTATAGATCTTTATTCTGATACTTATGGGGATTTATTGGGAGCATTCTGGTTTAGAAATGGTAATCAACTACCAAGGCCATCTAAATTATTCCTTACTGGAACCAAGACGTTTAGATTAAGCTCAAATACTACTGGAGAGTATGTTCCACCAGGAAGTACAGAATTTGCTAGTGATGCAACAGGTACTTATACTGCTACTGGAACAGTTCTAGTACAAAAGACATCGATGGTTAGTGTTAGAAATCCATCTCCACCTGCTCAAAGACCAAATGAGCTTGTTACTAGTATTAGTGTAGATTCTACTACAGAAAGGATACAAGCACCTTATAGGGATCCTCTAGCACAGTCATTCACTGTAGATGAAAGTGGAGCATTCTTATCTTCTGTTGATGTTTATTTTGGCAGAAAAGCAACAGATAAGAAACTTTTCGTAGAACTAAGAACTATGGAGTTGGGAACACCAACAAATATTCTTGTTCAGGATTATGCACAAGTAACATTAAATCCAAATTCTATTAATACGTCTCCTGATGCGTCTGTTCCTACTAGAATTACATTCCCATCACCAATTTATTTGGAAGCAAAGAAAGAATATGCTTTAGTATTCTTATCACCTGGTTCTATTGATTATGAGATGTGGGTTGCTACTATGGGAGAACCTAATATAACACCTCCTACTTCTTTACCAGCAACTACTGATGATTCTCAAGTTGGACAATGTACTCAATCATATCTTGGTGGTAGTTTGTTCAAATCACAAAATGGAACTATTTGGACACCTAGTCAAGAATCAGATCTTAAATTTACATTATATAAATCAGCATTCGTTCCTTCAGGAACAGTTACTCTTTATAACAGTTCTATTAAAGCTGGTAATCAAAATACTCAACAATTACCAACTAACCCAGTTAGAACTTTCCCAAGAAAATTAGTTGTTCCTATTACAGGAATAACAGCAACAACTATACTTGATATACCAGTAGGTAGAAAAATTAGTACAGGAGCTGCTAATGATAATGAAGATTCTAGAGTTACAGGTATTATAGAAGCAAGAGGTGGTGCTCCAACTACTGGTACTGATGCCACTGCTGCTACAGTAGAAGTTGTTACTAAAGGTGATTGGAGTAAAATGAATTTACAAAATCCAGTACAAACATCTGGTGGTGTTGAATTTGAATCTGTTAATGGAATTGGATCTAATTTAGAAGCAGTGATTGAAATTTCTGAAGATGTTAATAATAATCTTGTAGTAACACTTTCAAATGTTAAAGCAGTATCTGGACAATCATTGACTGGATTTAGGGTTGGTGAGGTTCTAAGACCAAAACAATCTTCTCTAGATTTATCAAACATACAAGGAAGTGGACTTACAATCGCTATTAAGAGTATAGTACCTACAACAATAGACACCTTATTCTTAACCGATGTTCAAGGTGAAGAGATTGTTTCTGGTGAAGATTTAGTACATTATGGTATTAATAATGATACAAGGACTGTAGTAGAAACAACAGTAGCTAAAACCAATGGTACATCTACTGTTAATGGTGACAAATACAATGGTAATGTGATGGAAGTGATTCAACATAATCATGGACATCATGGATCTAATAATAAGATAAAAATTACAAATGTAAAACCAGATACTACAGCAGCAGAAACTTCAAATATTATTACAGCAACAGATAGTCAAGTAAATATTGCTGTTGGTGGAACTGATCTAGCATTTACTAGATTTGCTGGAATAGCTTCTGATAGAGGATATGCTTTAATTGATGATGAAATAGTTGAGTATATTGTTGGATTAGATATTCTAAGTTTAGAGACTAGAGGTGTTGGTGATTCAATTGCCGTAGGACATGATGTTGGTGCTAAGATTCAACCATACGAAATAAATGGTATGCCATTAACTTTGGTAAATACTGTCCATGATATAACATCAAATAATACTCTTAAAGATGCTTCTAATATTGATAATTATTTCTTAGAATTGGATAGAGGAACAGGTACAAGAGCGTCTGGTAGATCTCAATATAGTTTCTCTAGTGATAAAGCAGTTGGTAGTCCTTCAGGACGAACCATGCCTGTTGGTATATCTCAGAACCATCAATTTAGTAGTGCTTCTGCTAAGTTTAATGTAATTACTCCTGGTAAAGGAACTAGTGTTGGTTCTCAATTTAGAACTGTTAGTGGAACAAGTGCTGATGGTAATGAGGTATCATTCTTAGATCAAGGATTTGAACCTACAATACTAAATGAAACAACATTCTTCCCAACACCAAGAATGGCATGTTCTAGGACTAATGAAGTAGAAAGATTGACTACTTTACCTGATAATAAGTCATTAACACTCAAAGTTGATATGACAAGTGGTGATCCTAATCTTTCACCTGTAATTGATGTTAAGAATGCTACATTTATTTTAGGTAGAAATAAGATCAATAATCCTATTGGTGTTGATAATTATGCTACTGATATTAGATCAAAACAACTATCAGATGATCCACATGGTTCTATATTTGTTTCTAATAAAGTCAATTTGGCACAACCTGCAACTTCAATAAAAGTTCTTGTTGCTGCTAATCGTCAACCAGAAGCAGATTTCCGTGTTTATTATAGATTATTCACTGCTGATTCTAGTGAAGTTTCTCAATCATACAGACCATTCCCTGGATATAAAAATCTAGTTGATATTGATGGTGATGGATTTGGTGATCAACTAATTGATTTGGGAATGAGTGATGGTAGACCAGATGCTTTTGTAAGAGCAAATGGACAAGATGATTTCTCAGAATATCAATTCAGTATTGAAAATTTAGAACAATTTAGTGGATTTAATATTAAGATTGTGATGACTTCTATTAACGAATCTGTTCCTGTTAGACTTAAAGACTTTAGAGCAATTGCCCTAGCATAATGAAAACATTTAAACAATTTCTAGAAGAAGCATATAATAAGGTCATAAACCTTAAGGATGCTGGTTGGGGAAGACCACATAAATTCTATAAGAAAGATGGGGAAACTCGTTATGGACCTACAGGAGATAGATTGTTTCGGTTACAAGCAAAGGGAGATGTCAAGAAGAAAGACTATGATAATCTTCAAAAAAAGTATAAGAATGAATATTTCAATTCTCCACAAATAAATCCACCAACATTAGATCCTTTGAAAAAGATAAAAGCATGATAAAAGTTGAAGGTCATAAAAACCTATTTCGGGATGAAAACTCAGGAGCCATAATTGATATGGACAATAGGGCATATGCCAGTTATATGACATCCAAGAATAGAAAATTGGATCAAAAAGCAGAATTGGATGAGATGAAAAAAGATATAAACGAAATTAAATCGTTACTTAAGCAATTAAGTAAGCAGATAACATAGAAACATATAAATAAATATATAGATTCTGAATTGCATACATAAATGGCACCAGACATTAAAGTAAGGGTTGGTCAAAAGAACGCCGTGAAGGTTATATCTTCATTAGCAGGTGCTCAAGGCTTATCTCTTGCTGAATTAAGCGATGTCAATGCCTCGAACCTGTTGAATGGAATGGTATTAGTCTATAATGGAGCAACCAAAAAATGGGATGCTACGTTAAGCTTGACACCTGGAACGGAACAAAATTTAGACATTAACGGGGGAAACTTTTAAATGGCAAGTATTATCAGGATCAAACGATCCTCTGGGACCGAGAAACCAGCTAGTCTTGCTTGGGGAGAATTAGGTTATGTAACTGGTATAGGAAGTTACGGTGGTTTAAACCAATATAAAGATAGAGTATTTGTTGGAGACGATGGAACTAACTCCATACCAGTAGGTGGTCATTATTACACCTCTATGATGGAACATGCTCCAGGTTCTGTTGATGGAGTTCAAAATACAAGAAACACTGATGGCGGTATAGTTGCCGTCATGGACAACACTAGAAGGGTTGACCAATGGAATGTAGATAATCTTAGATTAGATTTAAATACATTAACATCAACTGATACTGACGGTGACGTTATATTCAGCACTGATGGTAGTGGACATGTTAATGTTGTAGATGATACTTTCCTATCATTTGGTTCTGATCATGATGCAATGATCGAATATGATGAGGATGGAGATAATGAAGTAAAAGTAACTGGTGCTAATTGGCAGTTTGATGCTTATACTAGATTTGGATGTGTTGGAATAAGTTCTAATATTATTGAGACAAAAGCAGGTTGTGGTGATCTATTATTCATTGATCCATATCCTGATGGTTTAAGTAATGAAGGTACTGTTGTTATTAAGGGTAGTTTACAGGTAGATGGAACAACCACATCTGTTAACTCTACAATTTCAACTCTTAATGATCCAATACTA
>MDTB01162779.1_pt1 | contig 10405 bp, 16 predicted proteins | sample 811161 | NCBI WGS metagenome assembly MDTB01 (sample SAMN05326650, study PRJNA326480) | marine metagenome | isolation source: seawater | place: Mediterranean Sea | collected 2009
AAGGCATTTCGCCAGGCCCAGGCCGAGGGCAAGTGAAACCCTTCATCGGTCAGACCAACGCAGCACCTGGTGCATCAAGGCGCCCTGATCATCAATCTCAATCAGGCGCCCGCCTGGATCGAAGGCTCGATCCAACGGGCACGGTTGCACGTGGTCAAAACCTTTCAGCGTGGATGGACAACCAAGCAACGGCAGTTCAGGCCGCTCCGGCCATGCCCCCTGCCAAGGCTGATGGATGTGGCCGAACACCACAGCTTTGAGACTCTTGAACGGGACAACCAACCGTCGAAACGGAGCGTGATCGGTCAAAGCCATGGTGTCCAGAACGGGATGCCCGACCGCCAGAGGAGGATGGTGCAGGGCGATCAGGGTTGGGACCGAACGGAACGCTTGCTCAGACAACACCTGGTCAAGCCAGTTGAGCTGCATGTGACCAAGACGCCCGGCGGAATGCCCGCTCCAGTGACTGTTCAACAGGATTAAACGCACCCCTTCAACCAAGAGCACAGCCGGGGCGGTGGTGGCATCTCTCTGGAGCACTGAATCCAGCAGCAGGGGGCGGTCGTGGTTCCCCGGCAGAAGGGCAACCGGACAGCACAGGCTTTGCCTGAGCGTGTTGCGCAGGCGCACATAACCACCCCAGCTCTCGTCCTGGCACAGGTCTCCGGTGACCAGCACACAGTCCGGCTCGATCGGAACGGTCTGATCCAGGGCACGGGTCCAGAGAGCAAGCGCAGGACGCCCCCTCACCAGGCCTGCATCGGCTGCAATCAGATGGGGATCACTCAGCTGCAGAATCCGCATCGCATTCCACGATCTGGTGCCAGCCGCTGCGCCACTGGGAGCGGTCTCTCAAGTCCGCGAACGAAACCCGTTCCCGATGCTGAGGATTCAGGACCGCAGCCAGTTCAACCCAACGTTTCGGGCCGCGTCCTCCCTGCAGCACCAGTTGAAAATGGCGGTAACCCTCCACTCCGTCCTGTCGCGTCCAGGCTTGTGATGGAGGTCTTGCCATTGCTGCGGTCAGGCGTTGTCGAGGAACACCTGAGCAACGGTGCTCTCGAGCACATGACCGGACGCAGCGATCACCTCTGCGTTGTTGGCAATGAAGTCATCCATCACGCCGGGCAGCGCTTGCATCACCGCACAGACCTTGGTGGGGTCCCCTTTGCTGACACCCCGGTAGACATGCGTGATTCCACTGGCCTTCTGGAGAGGCAGTGACGCGTCGTAGGCCTTGGACCACTCAGCAAACGTTGTGGTGATGGTGAAGGTCAGAACGTGGGTTTCCACCAGGTGTCGCAGCCGTGGCGTGAAAAGTACCATCGCGGTCCGAGCTTTTCAGTGCTCAGGTTGAGGACACCAGATCACCACCGTGGCGGATCGCCAAAATGGCGGCCTGGGTGCGATCGCGGACGCCAAGTTTGCTGATGATGGCGCTCAGATGGCTCTTCACCGTTTCTGCAGAGATGAACAACGACTCAGCGATCTCGCGGTTGTTCTGACCTGCGGTCAACGCTCGCAGGACGTCCAACTCCCGCTCCGAAAGCTGCTCAAGCAATCCGCTCAGGGCTGGATCTTCAGGGGAGCTGCCGCGCACCATGTCCCGAACCCGCTCTGGGTAGTAAACGGAACCGTCACGGGTGCGTTGAAGCGCCTTGAAAAAGTCTCCACGCTCGCTGCCGATGGAGGAAACGAACATCACCCCATCAGCGCCGGCTTCAAGGGCCTCGTTGACCACGGCCGGATTCTCACGTCTGAGAAAAATCAGCGTTCGCGTCGCCGCATGAAGCCGTTCCACCTCCCGAACGAGGGAGATTCCATACCCCTGTTCGAGATCCTCACTGACGAAAAAAAGGTCTGGCTTGTGCAGGCTCACGGCAGCGAGAGCCTCCTCTGCGGTGGTCACGGCTGCCCGCAGATGACGCCAGATCGGAACCGCCATGGCAAATCCGGCGAGCGTCAGCCGATCCCCCATGCAGGCCACGATCGAGGATCCCTCCAGCAGTGCTTCGATCTCCCGAAGCCTGGGGTTGTCCCCGCGTGGCTGAAGATTGAGGTCCAAAACGGCCGAGAGGGATTCATTGGATGGTAACCACTCTCATTAGTGGGTACTGTTGAGAAGTGATGTTGAGAACTCGGTGACACTGCCTCCCCCTTCAGTCGCTGAGAACGGAACACTGCAGAAGGGATTGCACGAGGACGGTCGACGCCTGACGCCGCAAAGGAAGCGGGTTTTGGGGCTGTTCGAACGGCTCGGCAGTGGCAACCACCTCAGCGCGGAGGACGTGCATCAGCAGCTGGTACAGCTGAACATGAAGGTCTCTCTGGCCACGGTCTACAGAACCCTGCGACTGCTGGCAGACATGGGGTTTCTGCAGGAACTGGAACTGAGCGAAGGAGGAAGGAGATTTGAGCTGGCCAGTGTTGACCATCGGGATCACCACCACGTGGTGTGCATCCGTTGCGGACGGACTGAAGAATTCGAAAGCGATTCAGTGCTGAGCGCTGGTGCCGCCGCTGCGAGTGATTTTGGCTTCCAGCTGATCGAATCAAGCCTGAATGTGCGTGCCATCTGTCCCGACTGCCAAAGCTGATCCGGCCCCATGGTGCTCAGCAGACGAACTCACCGCTCATCTCATCGGTCCAGACGAATTGACAACTGTTGCGTTGGGTGAGGTCCACAGGAATGGCGGGCATCAGCTGCGGATGGCGACGGGGCTCAACCTCCGTCTGCCACTGCCAATCCGGATGCCGCTGAACCTGTCCCGGCCGATGCAGAGACCTGGGTGGATCAAAACGTGATTGCTGAAATTTAAAATTTAAATTCCTGGGTTTGTTGAACTTGAATTTAGGTGGATTGTATGTCTTGATTTTGGGTAGATTGTATGTCTTGAGCTGAAAACGTTTTGGTGCAGCTTCAGCCGGAAGAGCAGCAACTGAAGCCACACCACAAACAACCAGAAGAGCGAGAGATTTTTTCATGATCAAAGAGTGCAGTGGGTAGGATGAATACGAGCGAACAGGTACCATCAATAATGCGAAATCACATCAATGCGAATTCACATCAATGTGATTTCGCATCTTGGTGATCCAATGAAACATGAACAACGGTTCATCCAGCCCCAGATCAGAGCGTGATGCTTTAACCACCTCGCTGTAAATCAGCGCTGCGGATGTCGGCGAGTAGATGGTCATCGGTGAATCAATCCAAGCGTTGGCTGTATGGCGAGAAGGTGACCCCCCGTCCACACCATCAAGATCGCGATGCTTCTTTTGAGCCGTTGTGTTCGAACGAGGTGCAGACCCGAAGCATCCCTGGTGAAAATCCGAAGAAAGATTGAGCACTTCGGCCCAAGGGAGAACGATGGATCCGGGTTAGAACTGGGTTAAGGAGCCCGGCGGGGGGTCGGATGCAACATCACGTGGGAGCACCAACGCTGATCGCACTCCGAGGCGGGAAGTCCGCGTCCCCAAGGGAGCGCTCAAGCGCAGGCCATCAAGCCAGTTCCCTGGACTTTGAATGCGGTGACATCGTCCTCGCCTGGAACAGCACGATTGAGAAGGAGCAAGAAACGAAAGACTGGTGGATGGCAGAAGTGATTGGCTTCAACCACCCCGGAGCAACACGACACCGTTCAGGAATGATTCAAATTGCCTGCATCGAAACAGGCACCGTCCGTTGGTTACCCCCATCGCACGTCGTGAAAGTCAACTTACCGATCAACAACTTCACATCCAATCAATCCTGAACCTGGCAGCGCTCCAGACCGGAGATGCCGGTCGACAAACAACAACGGTGAATGGCGTGATGGCATCACACGTTGAAGTTTGCTTGAAGGCTTAATGGTTAACGGGATTGCCATGATGGCCTCATCCGTTCATTCTGTTGCTCAATGCCATAGGTGCGTTGGTCGATCCGTCGCGTTGTTTCACGGATGCGATCCTGACGCTGCACATTGCGCCGAACCGCATCGCGCTGTTGCTGCATCGATCGCTGATAGGAGCGATCGAAGGTTCCTGCCACTGATGGACTGCTGGTGCCCATCGAGGCCATCAGAGTGGATGCAATCAAGCAGGAGGAAAGAACAGCTTGGGGATTGAACATGACGCGAAGACAAATAATGTACTGACATGATCAACATGCACCGCATTCGTTGGAAACAATGATCCTTATCAGGTGAAGCTGTGGTGAGCATCGGGTGCAAACACCAATATGTGGATGTCAGCGATGGCTTCTAAGCTGCCTCCGAAATGAAATGAGATCCGTTGGAAAAAGACGCCGCCGCTCAGATGTTGGAGGACCTGCAGAAACGCTTCCCAGGCCTCACCCCCGAACTGGCCGCTCAGACGCTTCTTGCTGAATCTTTGAAGGCCTGTCGCAGCATCGCGGACATGACCAAATTGCCCGTCGATCCAAAGGTGCTGGATCAGCTGCGCAGCCTCAAACTGCTTGATCAGCAGGAGTGGGAACGCCTGATTCAGATGCTGGACCCTGGTTCACGCCACTGACCGCGACATCAAGGCCGGTGTTGGCTGCATGGCATCCAGTAGGTCCCCATCTGATGGGCACCGTTGCAGCCCAGTTTTTCAGCCTGTTCCAGGGCCTGCCGCCGGCTTGGGTAGGCCAATGAACGTGGATCGGTCCCCTTGAGCTGAATCAAACCCATGCTCATCGGCCCGGCTGTGATAACGCCCATGGTGTTCACACCCACCGCAAGCAGACCCATCCCAACGATCGAGCCGCTGATCACGCCCATGGCGACCACCCCGATGGAAACCACCCCCATGGGAACCACCCCGATGCAGATCACACCCATCGGAACGATGCCAATCGAGACCGTGCCAAGGGGAGCGATTCCAAAGGCCACCCGTTTTGGTTTGCTGCCGCAATGTCCGCCTTCCGTTGACATCACTCAGTGACCGCTGCTGTGTTGCTTTTGAACAGCTGAATCATGCTTTTCACAGACCATCCACATCCCATCCATCTTGTGTGCTCCTGCGCAACCGAACTGAGGTGCCGCCGCCTCGGCCTCGGCCTTGGTCTTGAACATGGCCTGTTTCGCTCCTGACGCATCATCACCAGCGTTCTGGGAACAGGACGACACCAGGACGCCAACGGAAACCAAGGCACCCAGCCCATGAAATGGTCGCATTTGCAACGGCCTAATTCCGATCATCATGGGTGCATGCCTTTGGCTTCTCCAAACGGTTGGCATGGAGTGATCGTGCTGACCCCTCAGACCTTCGAGGAAGCACTCGACGCAGTGCTTGCCGTCAGGGAACACCACACCGTGGTGTTGAACCTCAGTGGTATGGATCCGGAGCTTGCCCAGCGCACAGCCGATTTCGTCAGCGGTGGGGTCTATGCCATCGATGGTCATCAACAACGGATCGGCGACAACGTTCTGGTGTTCGCATCGTCATCGGTGCGACTCGAGTGGCTGACCGAGCAGTCGGACGCTCAGGACTGAAGGGCACCACTGCAGCTCGACCCTGCACCGGCGGTGCAGCCGAAGCAGTGACGATCGGTTCGAATCGGGACCTCTTCGAAATCAATGGTGGTCTCAGCCAGCTCACGCAAATGCCGCATTGGCATGGTCAGCCCCAGTTGTTGATTGAAATCGCAGTCATAAAGACGGCCTTGCCAGTCAACGCTGATCAACTGGCGGCACATCACCGAGCTGAGGTTGGCGGGATCGTGGGATTGCTCCAGCAGCTCTTGATACCGGTCCAGTTCGCCGCGTTGTTCGAGGCCGCGGGCAAAACGCTGAATCGGCATGTTGACCAGGGTGAGCAACCGGTTGAAGCGAATGCCCAGTTCGCCGAGCTCCCGCTTGTAGGCCTGTTCAAGCTGCATCTGCGGGGGGGGCAGCACAGGCTGTTGCGGATTGAAGACCAGGTGAAGGGGCAGGTGACCGTCCTCGCTGCCGTACCCCAGACGATTCAGCTGCCGCAGACCTTCAACGCTGCGCTCAAAGACCCCTTCACCCCGCTGCTGATCGACATTGTCCGCGCTGTAGCAGGGAAGCGAAGCCACCACGGATACGCCATGGGCAGCCAGAAAGTCGCCCAGATCCTCTTGACCGGGTTCCGACAGGATCGTGAGATTGCATCGATCAATCAGCTCGATCCCAAGTGAGCTCAGCTGGTGCACCAAGGCGCGGAATCCCGGATGCAGCTCCGGCGCGCCACCGGTGAGATCAACACAGGTGATCCCTTGCAAACGGATGACATCTGGAATCAACGCCAGCAAAGAATCATCCATCTGTTCCGACCGTGTCGGGCCGGCATTGACATGGCAGTGCGAGCAACTCTGGTTGCAGCGATAGCCGAGATTCAGCTGCAGCGTGCGCAGTGCTTGTCTCCGTAAGGGTGGAAACAATTGGGAGGTTTCAATCACAACAAGCCATCGGACATCACAACAACTGACTTTCCGTCACAACAACGGGCTCACATCGTTATCAATCATCGAGTCACAGTAGTGCAGTTGCTGAGAGCTTTGATCTCAACTGTATGCATGGAAGCCTCGACAGTATGGATTGGCCAAAACAGCACGGTTTCGATGTTGCCCCTGACGATGACTCGTTCAAACTAATTATCTCGCTCCTGACGATCACTGCGTCTTGCGTCCGCTGCGCCTCGTTCTGCTCTGCCTGATCTCCGGAACGTTCGGAGTGGTCATTGCCCTGCTGATTCATCCGGAGGGAGGGCTTGAGCAACGTGTGGCACCAGTGCTGACGGACCTGCTTCCTGCTCCGGAGCCGCCGCCCCCACCGCCGCCACCAAGAGAGGCTCTGGCTCGATTCATTCCTGATCAGACCCTGGAGCTGCTCAGGCCGGACGGCACCCTGATCAGTGTCGAATACCACAGCGCCATTGTTGATCCGCGCTGGGTGTCGATCGAATTTTTCGGAGGCTGGAATCGTGAAATGGAGGCCAACGTTGATGCTGAGGCGCTGTTGTTCACCTCCGGTCCCACATTCGCCAGGGGGATCGGCAACGGCGAGCTGGGCATGGTTCTGCACGGGGATTTGATGCTTGCCAACGGCACATGGCGTGCGGGCAATCTCGCTGCATCCCGTGAGCGGGCATGGATGGGAATCACCAATTCAGGGGAGCTGGAATTCGGCTACGGCGAACTCACACCCACGCTTGAGCAAAGGCTGAGGTTGTTTATTGGTGGATTGCATGCCTTCACCAACACCACCCGCGAGGCACCCGCGTCCTACGAAGGCGTATACGGCGAAATGAAGCTGGCCGATGTGCGAATCATCTATGGACTAAGGCCGGATGGAAAGCTTGAGCTGGTGGAAACAGCAGATGGCGTCTACTTCCCAGATCTCAAACAATTCGTGGAGCAGAAGGGATTTCTCGCCTCCTACCTCCCCGATCACGCCTCAAAATCCAGATTGATCATTCCAGGGACGCGTGACTGGAGTGAGGAACAAGCGGTGTGGGTGAGTGGTGGGAAGCCATCGATCACCCAGATGCCGTTCCTGCTGCGCCTGACGCCTTCACAGGACTGGGTCGACCAACAGCCACCTGTCACGATCGAGCCATCGCCAGCGCAACAAACCAACTGATGTAAGCCGTTGGTCCACCCGGCATGAGCACGTCCAACCGAAGGGGATCCTCGGGATCGCTGATCCCTCGCAGCGTGCCATCCGCCAGGTTGGGGCGATCCACTTCGCCATGACTGCTGTCCACCAAAACAACGCGATTGGCACAGCCGCTCCATGCTCCCAGGTCCTGCAGCAGGGTGAGAAAACCGCGGTCACTTCCGCCCCGAAGCCACTCCGAACCATCCTCTGAACGCGTGGAGGTCACGGTGTCGCCGACACCCACCAGCAGCGGCATCCGATCCGGTGCGATGCGCGTCATGGCCAGTTTCAGCAGAGCGTCATGGTCATGCGGTGCCGTCCGCACATTGAACCCCTCACCCAAGGGCGCCTCCCCCCAACGACGGGCGATGTGCTGATTGAGCAGCACCAGCAACCCAGCCTCCTTGAGCGAACCGGTGAGCATGAACTGGACGTCCGTGCTGCCCACATCTCCCGGGACAGAGGGTTTCACCCGTTCCTGCCCATGCGCATCACGGCCCAGGTTGGGAGCGACATGGAGAAAGAACGAGCCCTTCAACCCTTCCGCTTCCGCTTCAGCAAGAAGCTGGCCCATCAATTCCAGCAGCATCGCCTGCAGGGCCCGCTGACGCGCCACATCACCAGCGACGGCAGCGAAGACGCCATTCAGATTGACGGTGGGTGACACCTGGGTGTCGAGCACAGCGGCTTGGGCAGACGCCTCCAGGGCAGCCCTGTCCAGCTCCGGCAAAAGAGGCGGCAACCGCTCGAGCAGCAGCGTTTCCATCCGTCGCGGCGCTGCTGCCAGAAAGGCCATTTCGGCATCGCTCACCCCCGGATGCTGCAGTTGGCCGTAGCGGTCCTGCAGCTGCACGCCTCCTGCGGCGAGCCCTGGCAGGTAGAGGCCGTCCCGTCCAGGACGCTCGGGATCACCAAGCGATTGCTCCACCAGCCGGTTCACCCCGCGGCGACCTTCATGCTCCCCGTTGGTGAGCACGACAAATCGCCCTTCCAGGCGGGCCGCCGCCTCCACATAGGACCGATCCATCTGACGCGTGAGCGGATCCTTCACCAGCTGCATGCAGACCCCATCGAGGTCCTGCACGATCAACAGGTCATCAACGCCTGCAAGCTCCTGGAGAAGTTGATCGGGGGTCTGACGCTGCACGAGGAGACTTCGGCATCGGGGCGCCACGATCCCATGCTTGTCGCACCAGGCCAAGCGGCTCGCGATCATGGCGGTCTTCCCGCGCCGTCCGATGCATCCCACCTGGACCGAACAATGGTGGCCGATCAGCTATCTGCAGGATCTGGACCCGAAGCGTCCCAGTCGTTTCACCCTGCTGGAGCGGGACCTGGTGATCTGGTGGGACGGGTCGGGGGAGCAATGGCGTGTTTTCCCGGATGTCTGCCCCCACCGGCTTGTTCCTCTGTCCGAAGGAAGAATCAACGCCGATGGCTTGCTGGAATGTCCGTATCACGGCTGGAGCTTTGACGGCAACGGCCAGTGCCGCAGCATTCCACAGGCCCTCGAGAACACCCAACCGGACAGTCGTCGCTCCCGTTGCGCCAGCCTGCCAACGGCCACGGGGCAGGGGCTGCTGTTCGTGTGGATGGGAGCCCCGGATGCCGCTGATCCGGGCCAATTGCCCCTTGTTCCAGCGCTTGAGGAGAGTCCCGAGAGCTGGACGGTTCAGGACACCTTCCGCGATCTGCCCATGGATGCGGTGACCCTGCTGGAGAATGTCCTGGACGTCAGTCATGTGCCGTTCACCCATCACAAAACGGTGGGGAAGCGTGAGAACGCAGCACCGGTTCAGGCGGTGATCACAACGGAGAGCTCACAGGGTTTCGAGGCTTACTGGGAGGAGGGGCCACGTCGCGGCAAGCTCGGTGCCCAGAGCACCAGCTTTCAGGCACCCCAGCTGATGTGGCACGACCTCACAGCCAAGGGATTCGCGCGGATCCTCACCGTTGTCTACGCCGTTCCGATCCGCCGAGGGGAATGCAGGCTCTTCGCCCGCTTTCCGTTTCAGTTCGAATCCGCAGCGCCAAGGCTTCTCATCGGCCTGCGTCCACGCTGGTTGCAGCACATCGGGAATCACAAAGTTCTGGAGGACGACCAGATCTTCCTTCACTGGCAGGAACGGGTGCTGGAAGCAGCGGGGGGCAGTGCTGCCGCATCCCGAGCCTTCTTCCTTCCCACAGGTTCGGATGTTTACGTCTCCGCTTTGCATCGATGGCTGAATGACAACGGAGGGGAGCCGTTCGACGGCCAAGTCTTACCGCCCCGTCAGCCAACGGCCACCTTGATGGATCGATACCACAGCCACACGGTGAATTGCAGGAGCTGTTCAACAGCGCTGCGTCGGATCCGTGCCGTTCGCCCCTGGCTTTGGGCCGGTCTTTGGAGCTCAGCAGCACTGGTGGGCGTCACGCGGATGAGCTGGACGGGCCTGGTGATCGGATTGGTCAGTGCTTTCCTGCTTCGCCAGACCGGCCGCTGGGAAAAGGGACTGACGATTGGCGATGGTCAGGCGCCCCGCAACATGACGGCTTGAGGGTCAGAAGCCGATACGGGTGCCCACCTTCCCTTCGATTCCAACCCGACCCTTCACTTCAACGTTGCCGTCAACCGAAACGGGTTCGGCGACGGTGACGGCTCCTTCAACCTGCAAGGGCTGGTCATTGACCACTTGAACCGGAGACTGCAACTGAATGGCAGAGTCAATGGCATCAACATTGGCCGTCACCCGCCCATCGATGTTGGCTCCAACCGAGCCGCTGACTTTCACAGGAGATTCAATGCCCTTCACCACAAC
>MDTB01230765.1_pt1 | contig 10405 bp, 9 predicted proteins | sample 811161 | NCBI WGS metagenome assembly MDTB01 (sample SAMN05326650, study PRJNA326480) | marine metagenome | isolation source: seawater | place: Mediterranean Sea | collected 2009
CGAACGCATGAAAGTCTGGGCAATCTGCCGCCCAGTGTGTACAGGCAGAAACTCGAAAACTCTAACTTACAGCTGTCTCACTAACGGGGAAGTGGACACAATCACATGAGGAGCCTCGCAAGCAGTCGCATTGATTTGCTAGGAAATTATGAAACCGAATTTGTTTCGACTATCCGCGGCCTTTAACAACCTGCCATTAGCGAACCATTGCAATCACGCTCGCGAATCAGAATCCGAGGCCGTGCCACGAGAGCAAAGCGCGAAGAGGCTAAGTCACAGCCGGCGACGCATTCCGAAATCAAACCGGTTTAGCGGTTTAACCGTTGATATTGGTCATCGCGCAAATCAAACACTGGAAAAGACCAGGGAAGCATGAAATTGGTGGAATAAACGGGACAATTGTTGGTGCAGTAAACCCTTACCTTAGCCTTGCTTGGTAAGCACAAACCAACACTTGGCCAAAAGAGAAGCAGATCGGATATTGAAAGTAAACCTAATACCTCTTTCAGAGGGAATTCGCTAAATGTTACGTGAGATAGATACTATATTTTTCATTTACGACAGAGAGATGCAGCATTTTTTTGTTCGTGAAGCCATTGCGACCTATGAACTAGACGAGACAGCCGCCTTAATTTTTGTAATATCCGACTCCAGGAGAACCACATCGAAATTCGATCCTAGCGCAGCTCTTCTACCTATCGCCACGACAATCGATAAGATTAAAACTGTCTACAAACTCATTATGCTCGCTTCATCGCACCGTCCCAAGCGGGTTTTCATTCCAATCCATTCTATTATTTTCTAAAAATTTTCGGAGCTCTTTTACCAACTGCCCCTGAGTATATTGTTTTAGACGAAGGCACCAAAACTCTTATCGATATGCGCGTGCAACGAGATGAGCATACAAATCACCCAACCACGACTAAATGGAAAATTATTTCTTCATTAATTCCGAACCTTAAGAACGAATTGAGTATTAAAGAATTCTTCTCGGTATACAGGTGTACAGGAGTCGCCAGCAGAGAGGTTACTTGGACCACCATAAAGAAGCCCGATCGCCAAACCGTAACTAACGAAGTATGGATTATCGGTCATCCGCTATATATAAAGGAAATATCATGGGAAGACTTCATTCACTCGCTGGAATGGATTCGAATCCTGACGTCTTGCAGCAACATTGTTTATTTCACGCACCCCAGGGAGATTAACCTCAAGCTACCCGATTACGTGCATATAAAGGAGTTAGATGAGTGTTTTGAGATGTATTTATTATCCGCGGATGAAATTGCTGAATCGATCATCAGCTTTCACAGCTCGAGTCTCGTTAACTTAAAATCTCTGGGGTACGATAATGTGTTTTTTTATGAACTCAAGAGCCACGTGGTAAACCCGCGTTTTCGAATTCGAGTCAATATTATTTACGAGTATTTTAGGGAAATAGGAATCTCCGCTATCAACTACCACCCTGCGGACAATCCATCAAGTTGATGCAAAAATTCAGTGGCAGATAGAAATCTAGTTCTAGTCCTGTAACTATTTAAATATCCCTAAAGCCACTGAGGGCCCTGCCGAGCCACCTTTCGTCAATCCATCGTCTATGGTGGCGATATGGCCTTAGTTAACAGGTCGTCGTGCGGCAATATTCGGATCAAATGTGGTGCAATCATCATCAAGTACGGGCCCGGGTCATTGGTAAGAAGTAATAACGCGCGTCTAGATCACGGTGGCTATGTATCTCGAGATACCGAATCCATTTCAGATGATCTAAAAAAAGAATATGCCTATCCGCCTCGAAAGCAGTGGTCGCCAAGATAAAAACGCTCGTCATTCACTTCCAAAACTAGTTAACTATTAAGTGTTATACATCTCTAAAGGCGAAGTCATGCTGGGTGAGAATTTCGGATCGGCGGTGTAATGGAGGCCACCCCTATATAATTTCCCAGGGCCACGGCGATATTTGGGTACATATCGTCTCGCAAGAATTTCCCCGTTAAAAGGGGCACTAACGAATACATACTGTCCAACGCGGCGCGCTCCTGAATGGATTTGAGGAATGCGTCTTGATAGTTTATCGACCCGTCGATCTGGCTTTAGATTGTAGTGTGTTGCTATTGCCAGGGCGGTATTTGCATTGCCCGTATGCGAAACAGTTCTTCGCGCCGCTGGTCGCTCAGTGAGGTCTTGGTGGTGGCTATCAAGTAGGGCGAGAAAATCCTTAAACACTCAGTTTTTGCAGAAACTTCCGACGGTCATCGATAGTCACCCTCGTGCTCTCAATGCGGAGTCTTTGGATTAGCACTCAGGGGCCCGATTGATAGCAGTAGTTTTCACTGGGGCTTTTCTCGGGAGAATCGTCGCTCCTTCAGGACGCCTCTATTCCATGGCTGCGTTCTCTAACCACTAGCTAGCCAGTAGTGAGGCCAGATCTCGTCTGTGCAATAGGTGTTTTTCGAGGACGTCGACAAATCATTCTGGTCTTTAGATTTTGGCAAGATGGCCGGCCAAAAGTGTTCTTTCGATGTGGCTGCAGGCGAGCGTCCGCTGGAACCTTTGGGGACCAGGCGCGTACAACGGCAACCATCATTAGAGGACGTCTGCTTTACTGGTAGCTGCGGAACAGCGGGTTTCTCTTCATGTTTTTCGATTGTCGCAAAGCCATCAGCAGCTTATGGAGATGTTGCTAGAAATATTTTGGTCATATCCCGGTGATACATCTTCTCTCCTGCCGTTGGCAGGAGAGACAATTTTTGTAAGGAGAAGGATATGGATCTAAACAACCCGGATGGAGTGGGCGAGCTGGACATCACCAACATGACAGTTTTTGAGGGCGGCACGACGCTGAACTTTGAAGGTAAGGTAGAAGGTTATGGAAGCGTTTTCGCTACCCACACGTGGACGTCTCTCGACGGCGACAAAACTCGGGGAGTGTTACAAGGCCAGGTGCGGGTATTGCTTGAGGATGGCAGCATGAAATTTACGCCGCACATGGGAACTTTCCGCCGCGATGGCAACAAGGTAACGGCATTTTTTACCGATGCAGTAAATACCGGTGAAATGAACTTCGTTGTCTGGGATATCGACATTTTGACGAAGAAGGTCGGCGTTAAGTACTTTACCGTTGCCTAACCCAGCCTTTTTTAATTCTGCTCCGCCTGTACAAAAAGGCGGAGCAGGAAGGTTCCCAGTGGTCGTTGCTAACGCCCCCCTGCGCCTCCATTTACCATCACCTCTTCCCCCACGGCCACGCTATCGTTGGTGGTATCGCCCACATAACGCAGCGTCGTAAACCCGAAGAACATTTCATGCATGGTCTGTAAGCCGAAGAAAACCGGCTTGGTTGGATCTGGGTTACCAGGGTTACGGTCAGAATTGTCCATTGCACCGTTCGCCACTAACTTAGTACCGGACGGCATAAACAACGGCTCTTCGAGCTGATAGCTAAACTGCCAATTGAAATCGTACTTGGGAACAGACAGCAGTAGCTCAGAAGTACCGTCAGGATACTCAGCGGTATAGCTCATGTATTTGCCACGAAAATGCATATGCGGAGTCATCTGATACAAGTAAGCATCGCGCTCAATAAGCTGCTCACCGCGCAGCTTATGCTCCTTGGCCCCTGGCGGAATCATAAAGCGGCGCTGTCCCGCCACGCCGCCTGACATTACATATTCGGGCGGCTCGTCATAGATGAATAACCCCACCTCGGTTTCATCCACGGTCTCGCGACCAGACGTCGTGTAGTGCATCTGCAGCAGCAAATTCGAGCCCTTGGGAATAAGACGACCACTGTTGTCGGCGAATTGGTCGGGCTGTCTACCTGGGGCGAAGCCAGCTAGATTCTGCCCCTGATCACCTTCAGAGCTTCGTGACGCCGACGTCTTGTCCGCGGGGCTTGTCAGATATGCAATAACATGATGCAGCACTTCGCGATCGCCAGGCACAAATTCCATGGCTTGAATCCAAACATCACGATCCAAATTCAGTTCTACTGGAACGTAGCGATAGTCAATAACGCCGGTAGCGGGAATCGACTGCGCCGGAACCTTAAACACCATGTCAGGCTCACCCAAGGTGAATTTAGGATCGTCGAAGGTTAGCTGTGCCAACGGATCTATATCACCATCTTTCGGTGCACCCGCATCTATCCACTGGATCAAAGTGCGCTTTTCCTCATCACTCAAACCCGCCACCTGCACAAATGTGCGGCCGACATGATTATCAATCTGACCTGGAGGCATGCGTTTGGTCATTACCACCTCACGCATCATCGGTGACCAGCCCTTGACCATGGCATGACTCGACATTGACCACGGGCCAATGGCACCGTCGTGATGACAACTCACGCAATTGTTCTGCAAGATTGGCACGATATCGTTGACGTAGGAGATCGCTGAATCAGGGTCAACCAACTCAAGTTGGCGACCGCTGACAATCTCTTGGGATGTCGGAGCAGCGCCCGCCAGCACCGCCGTTACCGCGGCGTCCGCGCTGCTCAGCTCACCACGATATAGAACGCTCATGGCAGCAGGGTCAACGATCATTACCTCGCCAACGCGCTGCATGCCTAACGTTTTAGTAACTAACTGCACTTCATCCATAAGCACGGGCGCTCTTAGACCCGCGCTAGCAACAGAATTGGCTACAAGCTCGCGCGATGTTTGCGCGGCCACGTGGAGCAAAAAAACTTTCACTTGCTGCTGGCCGAATTTATTCTGCAGCTGATTAATACTCTGAGTTAACGTCGGTACGGAGTCTAAATCTGTCGCCACTAGCACCACTGCCTGGTGATCGCCGTAGTAGCTTAACTGGTGAAATTTGCCGGTGTGATCGAGCAGCGAAAAGTCGCCGACGCGTTGCCCCGCTAAGGACATGCCTGTAGAGAAAATAGCCACCAAACAGATCATAAGACGCTGGAGAACCTTGATATAGTTCATACTGCAAGCTCGTCCGATTAAAACACGATTTATAGCACAGACTACCGCTGCAAGCTGACAACCAACCCGAAAAAATATGTCCAAAACTTTGCTTGAGCTACTGATTAATCGGCGCCTGACTATGGCCGCTTTGACGCTCTTTCTTGGCGCGTTCGTGGTCTGGGGCATTGACCACATTCGCGTAGAGGTTGGCGTGGATGCAATTCTGAGTGAAACCGATCCTTACCGCCAAGAAGTCGAGCAAGCCGCCATCGACTTTCCCCCGGCCACCTCAGTGTTGTTCGCGTTCGAGGTAGAGTCAGACGTATTCAACTTCAACACATTAAGAGCTATTGAGGCGCTAACTAACCGTTACTCCGAGGTGGACACCGCCATCTCGGTCGCCTCGCTGCTCAACTATCGCCTCAACTCTTCTGATCAAGACAGCTACGCCAGGGACTACCTGATACCCGAACTGAACACTCTGGCTGAAGCGGATCTAGCGCAGCTTCGCGCCATCGCGTTGGCTGACGAAGATCTCACCAAACATTCACTGTCCCAAGACGGCTCGTTATCCCTCGCAACTATTCGCTTTAAAAATAGTGACGATACCCAGGCTGCCAGGTTACGTATTGCCGATTCGGTTATCGCTCTGAGAGATTCGCTGCGCGAGCAGTACCCCGAGGTCAACATCTACGTGTTAGGCCAAGTCTTATTTGAACGCGACAGCTATCAGGCGACGATCAAAGACAATCAAGTCCTGCTGCCACTGATCACGCTCATCGGCATTGGATTACTCTGGTTTTGCTTGAACTCACTAAGCTACGCGATTTGTTTGTATTTGGTGGCTGCAGCTTCAGTGGCGTTAACCCTGGGCGCATACAGCTGGATGGATATCCCGCTTAATCAGATCTCGCGCCTTGGACCCATTGTAGTGGCCGTCGTCGCGTTAGCAGACGGCATCCACATTGCCTCGGTCTACAGCCAAGGATTATTACAAGGCATGGGGCGAGTCCCAGCAATGCGCGAAAGTCTGCGTATCAATCTCAATCCTATTTCTCTGGCCACCATCACGACCAGTATGGGGTTCCTGAGCCTCAACTACTGCTCATCACCAGGCATCTATGGATTTGGCAATATCATTGCTATGGGAGTTTGGTGGGCGTTGCTCGTGACCCTGACCTTATTGCCGGCAATGATGTTGCTTTTACCTGCGAGCAAAACCGCTAGACCACTCAGCATTCAACCCTTCATCAAATGGGTTTTGAACATGCTTGAAAAGCATGGCAAACCCCTGTTGTGGGGCGGCGCTGCCATCATCATTGTTACCTTTGCCCTGTTGCCCCTTAACAAGATGGACTTTGACCGTTTCGCCTTTGTGGACGAAGACTCTGACACGCATTTTATCCTGCAAGGCCTCCGCGAAAAAATTGGCAATGACCAAGTGTTGGTTTATGTCATTCGCAGTGACGGCTATTACGGCATCACTAATCCGGAATTTCTCGGCAAGGTGGATACGTTTGCTAGTTGGTTGGAACAGCAGCAGGACGTGAGTTTCGTTGTGAGCTATACGGACTACTTACGCAGTCGCTATAAGGGCGACCACGAGGATGATGAGGCGTTTGATCGCCTGCCAGAAGACCAGCTGACCATCATAGACTACTTGGTGGGCTATCAACTGGTGCAAGAGATCGAACCCAGCCTGCAACCCATGTTCAATGGTGACTACTCAGCCATCAGGCTAGTTGTGGCGACCTCAAACCTTTCTAACGGGCAGCTATTGTCTTTAGCTGAACGCATCGATACGCGTATCGAAAGAGGTCGCAGCGACGCATTTCAGATCACCCGAGGCGATAACAGCATATTGTTCGCGCGGGTCGAGCGCATGATCGTTACCGAATTGATGCAGGGGTTTATCGCAAGTTTTATCCTCATCACCATAACGATGATGATTGGCTTGCGCAGCTTTCGCTATGGCTTGCTAAGTATCATGCCCAACTTGTTTCCCGCTACCATAGTGTTTGGCATTTGGGGTGTTCTGGTCGGCGAGCTAAGTCCATATATTTTGATGTTGTTTTCTATCAGCATTGGTTTAGTCGTTGACGACTCAGTGCATATCCTCAGCAAATACATGAGTGCCAAGCGCGAGGGCGCAAGCCCTTGGAATGCGGTCAACTATTCAATAGACCGGGCCGGTTCGGCCATCACCATTACCACCTTAAGTTTGGCCATTGGCACCTTTTTGATCGTATTTTCAAGCACCAATCTGTTTCAAAACGTCGCCAAACTGCTCAGTCCGATCATCATCGTCGCCTTGCTTTTAGACCTGCTATTTTTACCTTTGTTGCTGATGAAGTTTGACCGATGGCTGCACCCAGAGCAGTACGATCAGGGGCTGGCATTATCCAACAAATAGCACTTAATACAGTCATCAACTAACAACCGCTGGAGCCTCGCTGCAACGTGGCGTACGCACGTTCTCAATGCAGCGGACATCGCCGCGGCATAATCAAGGAATTAGCCATATGGATTCTCAGCTCTACTTTCCGGAAGCCGTATTCGGCCAAGACAACCAACACAGTACTCAATCTCGAGTCTTCACCAGTCCAGGCAAGTACATTCAGGGTCCGGGGGTTCTGGGCAAAGTTGGTCGCTATCTCAGCATCCTGAAGGTTAGCCAAGTCGGCATTCTGGCCTCTAATAGAGGGCATAGAGACCAAGTCCCAGTGATGACCGGTGGACTTATGGCACATGACATCACCTGGTTTAACGCTACCTTCGGCGGCGAATGCTCCATCGAAGAAATAAATGCACACGCTCTTGCTCTATCTGAGCAGAACATCCAACTATTGATGGTATTGGGCGGCGGCAAATGCGTCGACGCTGGCAAGTGCATTGCTCACCGCCTCGGTATTCCCGTCGTGATCATCCCAACCCTTGCGTCCAATGATGCTCCTTGCTCAGCCTTATCAGTAATCTATAGCCCTGTTGGTGTGGCCGTCGGCGTCGAATTCTTTCCTAGTAATCCGGTCATGGTGATTGTCGATACCGAAGTGGTGGTGAGCGCGTCAGAACGTTATCTGGTGGCTGGCATGGGCGACGCCATGGCCACTTGGTATGAGGCGAAAGTTTGTAGCGCAAATCCTGACGCTACCAACACGCTAGGCACGCGACCCACCTTGGCTGCGTGCGCCATGGGCGAAATCTGCGCGCATACCCTATACGCGGATAGCCTGGATGCCATCGCGTCAGTACGCGCGGGCGAGACTGCCGAGCCCCTGGAACGGGTAGTGGAAGCTAACACGCTGTTAAGCGGGCTGGGCTTTGAGAGCGGCGGTCTGGCTGCTGCTCACGGCGTGGCCCAAGGCCTTACTCAATTACCGGTGGTGGAGGAAAACTACTTGCACGGCGAGATGGTCGGCTTAGGGCTGCTGGCGCAGTTAGCGCTATTAAATGATGACGCCGAAGCGCGCAAGGCCACCGAATACTGCGCCAGAGTGGGTCTCCCAGTGCAGCTTCAACAACTGTCGTTAGACCGTAATGACCCTGCTTCTATCAACTTGCTAGTCGATGCCACAATGACGTTCGGACCGCTGGCCAACCTACCATTTACGGTCACTGGCACGCTTATGCGCGAGGCCATATTGAAAGCGGATGCCTTAGGAACACGAATCTTGGAAAACTTAGGTGATACCGCGTATCGCAGTCTGCATCGGTCGAGCTAGAGGCTATAAGCAGGCGAATAAACTGCATTCGCCTCCTGCGTGAGCTTGGCAGCTCACCGCTGTCAGCGTCGGTTAGTTGACCGCTGTCACAGTCTGCTCAGCGGTTTCGCTGACCGAAGTGATTTGCTGAAGGCTGTCACTAGTAACGCGCTCTGCCCAATCACGGCATACCTGCCATACTTGACCGCCACCATAGACCATTTTTTCGCCATCGCGACTGGCAAAACAATCAAGAGCGAGTTCGCGCTTTTTGAGATCAATTGATACTACTTCTGTTGTCGGGTTTGAACTGCAACCCGCCATGAGGGCCAAGAAGAGCGCCGCTGAGGATGCTGACAAAGAGCTGGACCAACTAAATTTCATTTTTTTTCCTAGTAACTTGATCCCCTCAGCTTTAGTGTTACCTATCCACCCACTTTGATCAACGGATTGTTACCTTGGGTAGCCCTAAATGGACCAAAGGTCAGCATTAAGTCTTAGAAATTATTAGGACAGCCCTCCTAAATATAACTTTGGCTACTTTTCTACCTGACTAGGCTACCTTGCAGCGCGGAGCATCGGGTGCACTTTAGGTGACGTCTTCGTTTCGATCAGACCGATCACCTCAAAGCCATGGCGCTCATACAGAGATATATTCGCGGGATTTGAACTCTCGAGATAAGCAGGCAGATGCTCCGCATCTACCTTAGCTAGAACGTGTTTCATCAACTGCCCACCAAGCCCCCGCCCCTGGCACGCTGGATCGACGCCGATCAATGGCAGATACCAGCAAGGCTCTTTTGGATGAAACGCCTCGAACCCTTCTAGGGCCTCAGCCACTTCGGCTAGCCGATCTTCATCGACTGTTTGCTCTAACAGGCTTTCGACTCGCTCATCGTCCGCGGCACTCCCTCCCGGCGGAACCCAAAGGGCCACGCCCGCAAAGTCATCAATCTCGAAGGCAGTGTCATGGTTGAATGCCCCGCCACCGAAGCTGTCAAAAATCTCTGCGCCATGGGCGATAAACAAATCCGCTCTGGGATAGATCCAGCGAACAAAGGGGTCCGCCATAAACGCCGCAACGAGACAACTTAGCGCCCGCTGACCATCGGTAGATGGGTTAACTGTAGATACATTGGCAACATGAGTTGGCATGACATTCCTCCTGTGTCACTGCTGCGCAGCATTGTGTTGCGCTTGAGTTGCCTAGAATAACGCATAATGATTGCTGCGAGATTAGGCTATATCCTTTGTCGAAACTGCATCGCAGCGGCCGGGGAAACTCTCGTCAATGGCTTGGTGCCAGCTAGTTGGCTCCAGCGCCTGCCGTTACAGGCTTAACCGCCAACCATTGTCCTTAAGCCAATCGCGCGATCGTTTGAAGTCGCCAGCCACCCGCTCCACATGCCGCCAAAAAGCCGGGCTGTGATTATGCTCGAGTAAATGGCAAAGCTCGTGAATAACAACATAGTCCAGTATCGAAATTGGAGCGTGAATCAGACGCCAGTTGAACTGCAATCGACCATCAGGCTGACAGCTACCCCAACGGGCTTTGTAGGCTTTGACCTCTACATTAGTTGGCACGGCTCCTACCCTTGGGGCATAGACGTTGACGCTAAAATTAAGCTGCTGAACCGCCTTGTCGCGTAACCACTTTGTCAGCGTGCGTTCTATTGCGGCGGCACTAGTGTCGCCACTCGCACCGGTGCAAACACTAGCGACCCCCTGCTTAACCTCAACGCCGGCCTTGGTGCCTTGGACCAACTTGATTTCTTGGGGTTTGCCTAG
>MDTB01001719.1_pt1 | contig 10403 bp, 7 predicted proteins | sample 811161 | NCBI WGS metagenome assembly MDTB01 (sample SAMN05326650, study PRJNA326480) | marine metagenome | isolation source: seawater | place: Mediterranean Sea | collected 2009
GGTTATAAAGTAGAAATAAAAGATAAGCAGGGTAAGGGGTATTTATTAGTAAGATATAAAGACCTAGAACAATTAGATGCAATTGTAGAATTATTTAATAGTTAGACATATTTAAAAGTAATTTTTTAATGAGTAAATTACTAATTTCTGGATTTATCTTACAATTTACTTCTAAATAATAAAATTGTTTCGCACATTTGCGTAAAGTATCTGTATCAATATTCGCTAATTGTTTGTTAATTTGAACAAACCTAGAAAAATGAAGAAGAGGTTTAAGCTCTTTAGCATCTCTAATTTTTTTAGATTTAGCATTTAATAATATATGAATATGGCGATTTAATGATTTTAAAATTATTAAATAGTTTGCACCTAAACTAATACATTTTTTATATAAATAATTAACTCTGTTTATACTTTCGACTCCTATTGAATCACATAGTGTAAATAAGCTAAGTACAGAGTTATCTCCAACACACTGTAATATGGTATCAAAACTAATTTGTTTTCCATCAGCAAATAAAGCTAGTTTTTGAATTTCGCTTCTAGTAACCATGCTATCATTACCAAATTTACTACTAAGGTAATTTAAGTTAGCTTCTCCAAGATTAAGATTGTAATCTTTAGCATGTTTTAAAATAGACTCTTTAATATTTGTGTTCTGGTAGCAAGTTATTAAAGCAAAATGATTTAAGTTTTTAAAAATATTAATTAAAACAGAGCTATTAGGTAAATATTTAGATTCTAATATAATAAAGTTGCACTTTTTTTGTTCTATATTTTCTAATGTATTGATAAAGTCTTTTTCAATTTTTATCAGATCAATATTAATTTTTATTATAGAAAATTTACTAAAAAATGATTTTTGATAAATTAATTCGTTTAGATAATTTTTAGATTTGTGGAGTTGTTCATTACCGACTAATATCTGTTCTACTGGCATATCTGAGATTTTATTTAATTGGGTACATATATCTGTAGATTTTTCATCAACTTTACCTCTGTCTGGTCCATGAATTAAAATTACTTTAAAGTTAGAAATATTTTCTAAAAATTTTTTATATTCCCATTCTTTAATAAGCATATTCAGCTCTAGTTATTTGCCATATAGATAAGTATTGTTTTTTGAATTTCTTCAGTTAATAGCCTGATAGCAGTCTCTTCTGCTTTATTTTTACTTGCTAATGTAGTTCTTATATTATTTAAAACCAAGCTATAAGGGGCTTCTCTTTTTTCATCAAAATAATATATCAATTTATCATATTTTTTTTTTCTATGATATATTTTTACAGTAGCAGAAATTTCAACTTTATACCTAGAAATCTTTCTAGTGATATCTGAGACAGTGCCACTTGTTTCTGACTTTGCTTCTATTTTAATAATATATTTACTGTTTTTATTAGCTGGAAAAATACTTATTAATTCTTTTCTGATTTTTTGAGAAATTTTTTTTTGGTCAGCTATAATTACGAAAGACTGTAACTTATAAATATCTTTTATATTTTCTTTATAGAGAGGTTTAAAACCAGAGCAGTTGATTAGACTTAGTAATAAAATTATTAATGAGGGTTTTTTTAAAAGCATTAAATTACTAAATTAACGACTTTATTTGGTATAACTATTATTTTTTTGATTGTAGCTAGGTCTAGTATATTTTTATTTTTTAAGTTTTCTAAAACAATTCTTTGCACTTGATCTTTACTTAAGTCTTTATTGATATTAATGAGCAATTTTTTTTTTCCATTTACTTGAACTATTAATTTGATCACCTTCTCTTCTAAAATTTTCTTATCATAGTTTGGCCAGCTTTGTTCTAATACTAAGCTCTTATATCCAAGCATTTTCCATAACTCCTCAGCTAGGTGAGGAGTTAATGGAGCCATCATAATTACCCAATTTGATAAAGCTATATGAAGTTTATCATTCTTGTTACTTTCTATCTCAAGAGCTAGAAAAAAATTAGAAAATTCTCTTAATGTAGCAAGTGCAACATTATATTGAAAATTATCTAAGCTTCTAGTTACTTTCTCTATACAAATATTCATTCTCTTAATTAAGCCTAAAGAATTTTGACTATCAAAATTAATGTCTTGATTAAAATTTTTGGTATCAAACTTTAATTTTTTGAAAAAGCTCCAGATCTTTACTATAAACTTTCTAGAACCTATTATACCATTATTACTCCAATCTAAGTTTCTCTCAGGTGGACTATCTGATAACATAAATATTCTTGCTGTATCAGCTCCATAGTTTTCAATAATTGAAACAGGATCTACTATATTTTTTTTTGACTTAGACATTTTTTCAGACTTGATAGAAAAAACTTTTTCTCCTGTCACTTTATGAAATAAATTATTACCTTTATTTATAACGTCTTCAGGGAATACCCATTTATTGCTTTCATCTTTATATGTTTGATGACAAACCATTCCTTGACAAAAAAGTCCTTTAAAAGGTTCATTTATATTAAGTTCTCCTATACTTTTTAAAGCTTTAACAAAAAATCTTGAATATAGGAGGTGCAAAACTGCGTGTTCTATCCCGCCTACATATTGATGAACAGGACACCACTTTTCAGGCAGGCCGGGTTTCAGAGGGGTGTCACTTTTAGGATTTAAAAACCTTAAATAATACCAAGAAGAATCAAAAAATGTATCAAGAGTATCTGTCTCTCTAATAGCTTTTAACCCTGTCTTTTTGCAAACGGTATGTTTCCAACTAGGATGATTATCTAAGGGGTTTCCTCCTTTTGAAAAGTTGATGTCAGTAGGAAGCTCTATAGGAAGATCTTCTTCTTCCACTGGTAATATTTGACCATCTTCTCTATAAATAATAGGAATAGGGCATCCCCAATATCTTTGTCTAGATGTACACCAATCTCTTATTCTATATTTAATGTCTGCCTGGCCTAGTCCAGTATCCTTTATTTTTTCTACGATTTTTTTTTTTGCATCTTCTACTGTAAGGCCATTTAGGAAGTCAGAGTTATATAAAATGCCGTCACCAGTGAATGCGGCATCTAAAGGTTGCTCTTTAGATGACTTTACTACACTTTTAATTTCTAATTTATATTTCTTTGCAAAATCAAAATCTCTTTGATCATGTGCTGGTACTCCAAAAACAGCACCAGTTCCATATGATGACAAAACGAAATTGGCTATGTACACTGGTAATGATTTATTAAGAAAAGGATGTAAGACATATAGACCAGTAAAAATTCCTTTTTTAGGAGCTTTTTCTAATTCTTCTTCATTAATGTAAGATGTTTTCCAGTCCTCTATGAAGTATTTAATATCTTTTGAGTTTTTAGAGAGTTTGTCTGACAGAAAGTGATCAGGTGCTATAGCTATAAAAGATGCACCGAAAATAGTATCAGGGCGTGTAGTAAATACTTCTATATTTTTAATTTCCTTAAAAATATTATTTTTTTTAATGTTAAACTTAAGTCTAGCTCCAGTTGATTTACCAATCCAATTTTTTTGCATGACTTTAACATTTTCGGGCCACTCTTTTAATTGTTCTAAATCATCTAAAAGAGGCTTAGCAAACTTTGTTATAGCTAAAAACCATTGACTAAGCTGTTTTTTTTCCACTATTGCCCCTGATCTCCAACCCTTACCATCAATTACTTGCTCGTTGGCTAAAACAGATTCTTCAACTGGATCCCAATTAGCCCAGCTTTTCTTTTTATATACTAAATTAGCCTTAAAAAGCTTAATAAATATTTTTTGCTGTTGTTTTATGTATGCGGGGTCACAAGTACTAATCTCCCTGCTCCAATCATATGATATGCCCATGGATTTAAGTTGGCTTTTCATATTGTTAATATTTTTTTCTGTCCATTTTTTAGGATGTACATTATTTTCAATAGCTGCGTTTTCAGCGGGCATTCCAAATGAGTCCCATCCCATCGGATGTAAAACATCATAACCTTGAGCTCTTTTGTATCTAGCAAGAACATCTCCTAAAGTATAAACTCTTACATGCCCCATATGAATTCTTCCTGATGGATAAGGAAACATCTCTAGTACGTAATAAGGCACACCTTCACCTTTTACGGAAAAATAATCTTTTTTTTTCCACTCGTTTTGCCAAAAATTTTCTATGCTTTTATGATCATATACTGTTTTTGGTCTATCCAACTGTGTTCCTTTTAATATATTATTCGCTTTGGTCAGCAAGAAAACCTGCTTTTTGAATTATTTTTCTTTCAAGTTTTGTAATTATTTGAGGGTTTACTTTCATATTTTGCCAGGAGTTACCCTTTTGAACTTCTTTAAACATTGACACTTTTAATCCATCTGCCCTTAATTCTTGAGTGCTTATTAAGACGGATATTTTTACTCTTTCATTTTTTCTATTTTTAAGAGTATACCAATCAGATATTATTAATCCGCTATTACTGTCTACGCTAGCTAAAGGCATAGTAGAGGATAAAATATCTAGTGAAGCTTTCCAAAGATAGGGATTAACTGAAAGATTCATTCTCTCTTTAGAAAAATTATTTTTTTCTGATTTATCTATAAAAAGGTCTTTAATAAAAGAACCTTCTCTTGCAATTTTCTCTCTTTGATATCTCTCTCTAGGATGATAAATCACATCATTAATATCATGTCTTTCTGTTTTAGTTTGTATAGATGAACATGATGGAATCATAGAAAAAACTAAAATAATAAAGCTTAGTTTGAGAACAAAAATTTTAGAAAGTTTAATAACCATAGGTTATTTATAGCACATAAAAAAAAGGAGAATCAATATAAAGATTCTCCTTTAAATTTAATAGTAAATAGTTTATTTAGAAACCAATAGATAGTTTTGTAACTATACCATCTGCATCAGTTCTTGTAGTACTATTAGCTGTTTGCTCTGCATCAAAATAAACAGCACCAATAGTTACGCCGCCACCTAAACTATAGTCAGCAGCATAAGTTCTTGTAGTTGTTTCATTTGTTTGGTTATCTGCATTAATAATACTTGTTTCTACGTTACAAATATTAGCTCTTGCATTTCCCATAGAGTATTCTGCACAAACTGATGTACCTTCATCATTGCCAGCGTTACCATTCTTTATGAAACCAGAATTATCAGCTTCATTTTTTCTGTAATCTACTGCAAAGTTACCATAAGTTAATTTACCAGAATAAGCACTTTCTTCTAGGTCATTGTAGTTATTGCCTGCAACTTGACCAGCATTACCTGTATTTTGACCATAAACTAGTTGTAAACCAACTCCATCCATTTCCATTTCATATTTACCAAAAATAGCTAAGATATCGTTAAAACTAGCCCATCTGCCATTAGTTACTGTAGTAGCTTGTCCACTAGTAGTAGCAGCTAATCCAGTATTAGCTGAATTAGGATCATAACTTACAGCAAATGAGAAACCTGAATAAACATTAGAAGAATATAAAATCTTCATTGAATTATTTGCATAGTTTTGCTCATTAGCACTTCCGTAAATATTACCGCCATCTGTAGTATAGAAACGAGTTAAAACTCCACCGTCAGGTTCAGCTGATGGACCACTTGCAGTCATTCTTGATAACATAGCGGCACCAGCAGCAAATCTTTCACCTACACTAACTGTTCCAAAATTTCCAGAAAAGTTAAGAAAGTTAAAGTTTACAACATTACAGTTATTTACGTTGTCTCCTTGACAGTCTCTATTTGTCATATTCATAGTACCAGAAACTTCAATTCCACTATCTAAAGTGTTTCCGAAATTAGCAGTAATTCTAGAATAGTTACCATTATCCATTCCAGCATTGTCTAGACCACTAACATTGTCTACACCAAGATGTGTAGATTGGTCAGCAGAACCTGCAAAGAACTCCTGATAACCAGATAAAGACATTTCTGCTTTAACAATGCTTGTGAAAGCAAATGCTACAGCAATAATGCCTAATAATATAGCTTTTTTCATATTTAAACTCCCGTTAAAAAAATTAGCGAGAGAGAAAAATACACACAAGTATAGACTCAATGATATTTTAAACTCCCGTTAAAAAATCAGCTTTTGTATAAAATATACAATCGCAACACTTTCATAATAATAATAACGATTAGTAATTACAACAAATTTGTAATAAAACAGAAAAAAACATTATAATGTTGTAATTATACAACACAATTCTAGGAATTGATAAAATAAATAACTCTAAAATTACCAAATAAATGATCTAAAAAAAATAGAACTACCGTATAACTTGTATGGCAATAGCTAAAAATATAGTTCTAAATAAATTAGATAAAAAATTTCTTAATGAGTCCATGAGGGCACCTATGCTTTCTAGGGAAGAAGAGAAAAAATTAGCTGAAGCTTGGGTATCTAGAGGAAATAAGGATGCTATGCACAAAATCATAAAAGCTTATTCAAAATTAGTAATAGCATTTTCTATGAAGTTTAAAAATTATGGTTTACCAGTTAGTGACTTAGTACAGGAGGGTCACATAGGTTTGATGCAGGCTATGTCCAAGTTTGAGCCTGAAAGAGACATAAGGTTTTCTACATATTCTTCATGGTGGATTAGGTCGGCTATCCAAGATTATGTTCTTAAAAACTGGTCAATAGTAAGAACAGGAACTACGGCATCACAGAAAGCATTATTTTTTAGCTTGAGACGTTTAAAGTTAGAACTAAGTAAATATTCTAAAGATGACGTAGAGGTTAGGGACAAGGTAGCAAAAAAGCTTAAAATAAAAGTAACAGATGTAGAAAACATGGAAAATAGATTTTTAAACGAAGATAAATCTTTAAATGCTAGAGTCTCAGAAGATTATAATCAAGAATTTGGTAACTTTATAGTTGATGAAAATACCCCAAATGAGTCAGATATTGTAAACAAACTGGACTTAATTAGAAAAAGGTCTTGGTTTAAAGAGGCTATGAGAGATCTTGGAATACGTGAAAGTCAAATTATAGCTCTTAGGCATCTGAGTGATGATCCTCTCACATTAGAAAAGCTTGGTGAATTATTTAAGATCAGTAAGGAAAGAGTAAGACAGATAGAGAATAGAGCAATAAAAAAACTTAAGTCGTTAGTAAGAAAGCTCTCTAGCAGAGATATGCGCCTAATTGATACTAAATTAGAAAAGCAAAACTAACTTACTAGTTATCTATGCAGGTAACTTTTTAATCACAAATGCTAAAATAATATTTTTTTAATTCGTTAAAGTGAACTAATAATGAATAGATAAAGGGTCTAGAGGTTTAACTTTGGGCGGAGAAAACTTAGTAAGGTCTATCCCTATTACTGCCTTTCTATATTCCTCTAACGAAGGAATTCTTCCTAGTATTGCTGAAAGAACAACAACGGGTGTTGAAGAAAGAAGGGATTCTCCTTTTTTTTTAGCAGAATCTTCTACAACTCTTCCTTTAAAGAGTCTTGTTGAGGTAGCAATAACAGTATCTCCTTGAGAGGCCTTTTCTTGGTTTCCCATGCACAGATTACAACCAGGTCTTTCTAAATACAGAATATTTTCATATGTTAATCTGGCAGTGCTTTTAGGCTTAAAATCATCAAATTCAAAACCTGAGTACTTTTGTAATATACTCCAATCACCTTCCTCTTTCAGTTCATTTATGATATTATATGTTGGAGAGGCAACAACTAGAGGAGAATTAAATTTAACATTACCTGACTCCTTTTCCAAATTACGAAGCATACTTGCTACAATTTTAATATCCCCCTTATGAACCATACATGAGCCAACAAAACCTAAATTAATTTTTTTACCCTTACCATAATAAGAGAGATTTCTTATAGTGTCATGCGTATATCGTTTTGAAATATCAATATTATCTACATCAGGGTCAGCTATCATTGGCTCATTTATTTGATTTAGATCTACAACTAGATTAGCAAAGTATTTTGCATTATTATCTGGAAATAAGGCAGGCTTTTCACCTGATTTAATTTGAGAAATTCGTATTTCTGCTTTTTTTATCAAATTCTTAAGCATTTTTTCTTTATTATCCATACCACTTGCAATCATTTTTTGTATACGTGACTTTGAAATCTCAAGAGACTTAACTAGTGTAATATCTTCAGAAATACAAATTGAAGCTTTTGCTTTCATTTCAGCAGTCCAATCTGTAAAAGTAAAAGCTTGGTCTGCTATTAGCGTACCAATATGAACTTCTATAACTCTACCTTGAAAAACATTATCGCCAAATTTTTTTAGCATTTGTGATTGGGTTGCATGAACAACGTCTCTAAAATCTAAATGATCAGCCATTTTACCTTTAAATGTTACTTTTACTGACTCTGGTATCGGCATAGTTAATTCTCCAGTTGCGAGTGCAAGAGCAACTGTTCCAGAATCTGCTCCAAATGCTACACCTTTCGACATTCTAGTATGAGAGTCGCCTCCAATAATAATAGCCCAATCATCAACTGTAATATCATTTAAAACTTTATGAATAACGTCAGTCATAGGAGGATAAAAATCTTTGGGATCTCTTCCAGTAATAAGTCCAAAGTTTTGCATAAATTTCATAAGTTTGGGAGTATTTTCTTTAGCCTTAACATCCCAAACTGATGCAGTATGACATCCTGATTGATAAGCGCCTTCTATAGTAGGTGAAATAGTTGTAGCAGCCATAGACTCTAGTTCTTGTGCAGTCATTAATCCGGTTGTATCTTGTGATCCTACAATATTGACTTTTACTCTAGTATCTGATCCTGCGTGAAGGATACAGCCTGAAGTAACTCCAATAGAATTTGCATTGAATATCTTTTCAACAGCAGTAAGACCTTGATTTTTAATAGAAATTTGTTTAGGGGAAGCGTAAACTGATTTTAAAGGAATAGCTAGTACTTCACTAGCAAAGCTCTGTAACTTTTTTCCAAAAACTATTGCATAAGAACCTCCTGCTTTCATGAATTCCATTTTTTGAGGACTAAAAGAGGAAGAGATATCAACTAATATTTTATTGGCTTTTTCATTGAAAAGCTTTTTAGATTTTGTATTTAGAGATAGAACAGTGCCCGTTTGAACTGAAAATTTTTGTTCAAGTACAGCGCTATTATCATTATTAAATATTATATTACCAGCAGAGTCTAATTTTTTAACCCAATTCTTTAGATCTATTCCTATACCTCCCGTTACGCCTACAGTAGTTAAAAAAATAGGAGAAATACCATTGGTACCGGCAACTATCGGTGAGTTATTTATGAAAGGGATGTATGGGCTTACTCTTTTTCCTGTTAACAAAGCTACATTATTTATTCCAGACATTCTTGAAGAGCCTACACCCATAGTTCCTTTTTCTGCTATTAACATAATCCGCTTATCAGGGTTTAACTCTTTAATATGCTTTATTTCTTTTTGTGCTTTCTCTGAAATCATACATTTACCATGAAGCTCACGATCTGAACGAGAGTGAGCTTGGTTCCCTGGAGACAACAAATCAGTAGAAATATCACCTTCACCTGCAACGTAGGTGACAAGTTTAATTTCTTCTTCTATATCGGGAAGTTTAGTAAAAAATTCTGCTTTTGAATAACTTTTTAAAATATCTTCAGCTATAGGATTACCTAATTTATATGCCACTTTTAGCCGTTGCATATCTATGTCATATAAAAATACTTGAGTTTTAAGCACCTCCGAGGCACTTTTAGCAATCTTAATTTCTGAGCCTAAAGCTAAATCAAGAAGCACCTTAATTGAAGGACCACCTTTCATATGCGATAACAGTTCTAAGGCAAAGTGTGGAGGAATTTCCTCTACAAGAGTTTTTCCAAGAATAATAGCTTTTAAAAAGTTTGATTTTTCAATGGCAGCATTTGTCGTTCCAGGCAAAACATTATAAATTAATAAGTTTAATGAATCTTTTCTATACTTATTTTTATTATCTTTGATTTGTATTATTAAATCTTTAACTAACTGCCTATCCTCTATGGGTTTCGGCTGAAGCCCTTTTTCTTTTCTTCTTTCTATATCATCTAGATAAATTTCGTAAAAATTCATTATAAATTCATATTTTAAAAGTAAATTTTTTGTAACTTGATTATAATTTAATTCATTTAGAAAGCAAGGTTCTACAATTTAACTTATTAAGTATATTTATTACTAAATATTATTCTTCTGAACCTTTTCCAGGTTTATCACTAAAAAACTTATTAAATTTATCATCTATATTTTCAAATTCTTTTCCATCAGCGGGAGGAACGCCTTTCCTCACTATGTTAGGCCATTTAGATGAGAACTCTTCATTTAGCTTAGTCCATTTTTCATCGCTATCACTATCGGGAATTATAGCCTCAGCAGGACATTCTGGCTCACATACACCACAATCTATACATTCATCTGGGTTTATTACTAGCATATTTTCCCCTTCGTAAAAACAATCAACCGGACACACTTCACAGCAATCCATATATTTACATTTTATGCAGGAATCA
>MDTB01060973.1_pt1 | contig 10403 bp, 9 predicted proteins | sample 811161 | NCBI WGS metagenome assembly MDTB01 (sample SAMN05326650, study PRJNA326480) | marine metagenome | isolation source: seawater | place: Mediterranean Sea | collected 2009
GCTCGATAATGATTTTTAATTCGTACTCTATTTGCTTAAGAATCCTCGAGCTTACGCCTTGAGGCCAACGTTTTGTTATTCCTATTTCTACTAAATATTTTAGTTGTCGCGTTGGGTTTAGATGCTCTGCTGCTACCTCTTTTGGATACTCATAACGGAGTTCGTTTAGGCAAAAAGTGCAGCGTTGAGCGATTTTTAATGTTTCTGTAATTAACGCAGGCGGATAGATTTTTTTCAAGTATGACAAAGGTCGTAGATATCGTTCTGCATTGGAAAAGCGCCGCAAACCTAGCTCCATCACAGAACAGTTATATTTGATTGCAGTTAAGGTATCCTGCAGTGCCCGACGTTGTTTGCAGTGCATGTGAACGTCGCCGGAGGCCACCATTGGAATTTCCCATAGAGTAGCTAGATTATACAAGTAAGAATAATCTACTGATTCAGTGCCACTTAACAAGTGTTCGACTCCAATCCATAAACGTCCACGAAACCATTTGCTCAATCTTGTGGCAGTTTGATTGTCATTTTCTAGGTGTTTTGACGGAAGCCAGATTACTAGACTAGTATTTAGGTTATATTTGATATCAGACCATTTTATCTGATATTCACCTTTCTCGCTTCGTCTGCGTGCCAAAGTAATAAGAGAGGATAATTCGGAATATGATTGCTGATTCGTTACCAAAGTAATTAATCGATGCTCATCGAGTTTGAATTCGCTACCAAGGATTAAATGTAGGCCCGATTCTTGAGCAGCAACATGAGCTTTAACGACTCCAGCTAGAGAGCACTCATCAGTAATTGCCAATGCTTGATAACCTAGGATCTTGGCTGTGTTAATCAAATCAGCCGGATGTGATGCGCCACGTAAAAAACTATAGTGGCTCAAGCAATGTAATTCAGCATAGCCCATTAAATGATTCTACCAGAATAACTGTATAAATATACAGTTATTCTGGTAGGCAAAATGTATCAACTCTGATTTTCACTCATATCGCAAAAACAAGATTTGTTTTACCATAACGATCCTAATCAACAATAAATTAATGACATGTAAAGAGTATCTGTCTCACACTTATACAAATAGGAATTTATTATATGCAACAACCGAAGAACTACGAGAAGGTATCGATCTATGGCCTGGATCAACATCAACGTGAGCAGCTCTTGCAAGCACAACGTGAATGTGTTTTTAACTGGTGTACAAACGATAGTTGGCCAATGGGAGTCATCATGACCATGCTATGGCACAAGGATAAAGCATGGTTAACTTGCGCTGAACAGCGCCATCGGGTGTCTGCAGTCCGCAGAAATCCAAAGGTATCAGTTGTCCTAACTAGCAAGGGGACCTCTTTGGGAGCTAACAAAACTATTACTATGAAGGGTACTTGCACAGTCCATAATAGTCGTGAAGTTAAAGATTGGTTTTATCCTCGATTTGCCTTGAGACGCTGTGATGGCGATCATGCTGCAGCGAAAGACTTTCTGAAGAAACTAGACTCTCCTTTGAGAGTTGTTCTAGAAGTGAGGCCTCATAAATACATTACCTACGACGGAGAAAAACTTGAAGCCCACACAAAAGGGGCTCTTGATCAAAGCCAGTTGACTGCGATGTCCGAGTCCGATGCCAAACGGTATCATCAATTTAAAGCTAAAGAAACCACCGAATAATTCGTTAACACTTTTCTAGGTGGTTGAGTTTAATGTTGGGGAACTTTGGTTGCAGCGAGAGCTTGATCAATATCTGCGATAATATCATCAACATGCTCTATGCCTACAGATATTCGGACTAGGTCAGGGCTCACACCTGCACGTTTTAACTCTTCAAGGCCAAGTTGTCGATGAGTGGTGCTGGCAGGGTGACATGCTAGCGTTTTTGCGTCACCAATGTCCACCAGTCTCATTATCATACTTAAAGCATCTATAAACTTTATACCTGCATTTTCTCCTACTTCAATGCCAAAACTGATGATAGCTGAGGGTTTGCCAGAGCAAACTTTGTTTGCGCGATCATAATATCGATCTTCCGGCAAGCCGTTATAATTAACCCAAATAATTTGATCATGATTGTGAAGATACTTGGCCACATACATCGCATTTTCAACATGGCGTTCCATTCTAAGAGGTAAAGTTTCTAGTCCTTGCAGAATATTGAATGCGTTGAAAGGCGATAATGCAACGCCCATATTACGCGGAGGAACTGCTCTGGCGCTTGATATAAATGGTACATCAGATGGGTCAGCATAGACTACTCCATGATAAGATAGATCTGGGATATTGAATTGAGGAAATCTTGGATTGTCTTTCCAGGGAAAATCTCCAGATTCGATAATAATTCCAACGATCGTCTTGCCATGCCCTCCGATATATTTGGTCAGTGAATGCACAATTATGTCCGAACCATAGTCAAAAGGCCGACATAGATATAGTGTAGGTACAGTATTGTCGACAACTAATGGAATACCCTAACTATGTGCCATTTCGGAAAGTAATGGTATGTCAATCACATTTCCTGCTTCCATAAGATTAAATAGATCTGCCCCATGTTGGGTATCGCGAAAACTGTATGACGTAGTTTGCTAGATTGGGACTGCGACAGCACTTGAAGCCGGATCATCCTTGAATCCAGCGTGAATAATTTTCGTCTCGAATGTCATGCTTATTTTCTCCACATTTGAGTGTCGGTCAATAACCAGTATTTTGGCGGGTCTGGTTATAAATTAATTTATTCGATTTGGGAATATGTGATATAAACTATTCCAGTTGATATACGCCTGTGATTACTCGACACTGGATTAAGTGTTACTTTAAAATACCTGACAACTAATCTTTCACCCCGGTTGTTAAGCCCACATATTTTTAGGTATCAGATAATGTCTCGAAAGAGTAAGACTAATATTGGAATGGCGCACACTATTCTCAAACGAGCGAGGCTTTGTCCAAGTGCCACGGCGCTGACTTTTGAAGGCTTTTCACAGACCTTTGCTCAATTCGGAGGGAGAATAAGAAGGATCGCTGCGGTATTGAGAGATGGGGGGGTTTGTCAAGGTGATCGAGTTGGCTATATAGGTTTAAACCACCCCTGTTTTTTGGAGGCCCTCTATGCATGTGGATGCCTTGGAGCGATCTTCGTTCCACTCAATTTCAGGTTGACTGGGCCGGAAGTACGCTTCATTGCAAATGATGCTGGTATTCAAACTATGATGGCTGACGCCAATTACATAGATTTGATTGATGATGAAAAAGAACATCTTCATTGTAGCCGTTATATCTCGATAGAAAACGATGCTGAGGGATGGCAAGGACTGGAATCTCTTTTGTTTGATAAAGGACCTCTGACCTTCGTTGAGCACGTAAGCGAAGATGATGTTGCCCTAATCATGTATACCTCGGGTACCACAGGCCTTCCGAAAGGGGCGATGCTGACCCACGGAAATATTTTTTGGAACACCGTCAACGTATGTTTTATTGAAGAAAATATGAAAGGTGCATCGCTGACTTGTGCCCCTTTGTTTCACATAGGCGGTCTTAATGTCACTACCCACGCTTCGCTTGCCAAAGGGATTGAGGTGGTGCTCCACAGAAGCTTTGATGCAAGCCTTGTCCTGCGTGACATTGAAAAATATAAAGTTTCAACCATGTTTGGGGCGCCCACAATGTTCTCAATGATGGCTCAACATGAGGCCTTTTTAACTACGGATTTCAGCAGCATTATCTCCGTGACATGCGGCGCTGCGCCAGTTCCCGTTCCGCTCATTGAGACATATGCTGCACAAGGGATGAGTTTTTGTCAGGGATATGGTCTTACGGAAACTGCGCCTTTTGCAAGTATTTTACCTAGCGATTTGGCGACAAAAAAGATTGGATCAGCCGGGCTTGCGCCGATGTATACTGAGTTGCGAATTGTAGATAATGATAATAAAGCTCTCGGCGCCGATGAGAGAGGAGAAGTATGTATCAAGGGGCCTAATGTAATGAAAGGCTATTGGAATCGACCTGAGGCAACCGCCGAGGCTATTGATGAACAGGGCTGGTTCCATAGCGGCGATATAGGTTACTTAGATCAAGAGGGTTTTTTATATATCTGTGACAGGGTAAAAGATATGATTATCACCGGTGGTGAAAATGTCTATCCAGCAGAGATAGAAAATATCCTTTATGGCCATAATGCTGTCGCTGAGGTCGCGGTTATAGGTATGCCAGATGAAAAATGGGGCGAGGCGGTTGTAGCGGTGATTGCTTTAAATTCTGACACAGATGTTAGTTTGGAAGAGCTCAGAAAATATGCGGAATCCAAACTAGCTCGATACAAGCTTCCCAGCAGGTTGCATTTAGTAGATGTTTTACCGCGTAATCCTGCGGGCAAAGTCCAGAAGTTTATCCTTAGAAAGCATCTTTCTGAGGAGTGACGTTCTTTTACGCAAACATACCATGTATAAACCAACGCTTACTTCGGGCATCTCGATACAACCAGTAGCGTGAACCTTTCAGATCATGAGCTAGATAGTAATCTCTTTGTTGATCACTTCTCCACCAGTCGTCACAAAGCCGCTCTGGACTACTTAAAATTGATAGAGGTTGATGCCAGAATAATTTATCCCCGTTCTTTTTTATTGGAAGTGGTCTAGCCAATAACCAGAGCGGTCTAAGGATATCTGTTTTATTCTCTCTTGGCGCTAAGAATTGTTTTTCATGAATCAAATTGGCTTGTTCAGGTAAATATTCTGCGTGTATGGAAGGTTGCGAGAGAGATGCCTTTCCCAATCTGGCAGTAAGTTGGTCTATTAGTTCATTCTTTCTTGAAAGATTATTCCCATCAAAAAAATCAAAATTATAATTAAGTGCTGAGATAAATTGATCACTCGTTAATAAAATCTTTGTGACGCTGCAAGGTAGTTCTAGCTGCTCCAATTGCAAACGACTAATGGAAAAGAAATTGTTGTTGTTGCGATGCGCTTTGGAAAACTTTACATGCATAGATACTGATTTGCCAATTAATGGAAAGAAATGCCATTGAATTTCTTGGCATAGATAATTCCGGCTCTTTAAATACTCACAAAGTCGGAGTAGTAGAGTTTTCATCGGCGTATGTAAAGCCTCCTTGTTATAAATCCCATCAGGATTTTGCATGTAATCGCTAAATTTATTAGGCAAAGTAAAAAGCGTACATGAATCAGATTTTACACCAGTTAACAGATCAAGCTGAGATATTAGCTCGTTGTCAAAGCGATTGCTGATGGTGCTGCGTGGTAATCTCAAGACATCAGCCACTGTATGCAAGCCTAACTGTTTCAGATTTTTATGATTTCTTTGACTAAGCTTGAATCCATCTAGCTTTATGGTATGTGATTGTTCGGTTAAACAATCGGCATCCGGGACATATGTTTGATATTCAGATTTACAATTCAAATGCGCCGACAAAGGTGTATGTCCTATGCCATTAATTAGTTTCGAAGAATATTTGCCCATTTGAGAGTATAACTGTTGCAATAAATTGTCATAGCTACCATATAACTTCTTGCATCGAGATATTTCTATTATGAGACCTAGTTGATCATAAAACGCTACTGTGCAAGTAAACTGATAGGCAATTAGTGCCAATCTTTCCAGATGGTATCTTTCTTGATTTACCTTGCGAGTTTTTATATGTAAATCAGGGCATAAAGCCAGTGCGGTAGATAATGACATTTGGGTTTCGATACCATACCTTTCAGCCTGGGTGCTACAACAATAGATACGTTTTATCTGCTGTTTTTGGGAAATAACAGCCAGAGGCTTATCATATGCTTGCTTAACTAGCTGGATTAATAAGGCATCTAATGCGAGTCTTGGGAAACAGAGGTAAACCCAGATTTCGACTTTCTTTTTGGCGCTTGCGGAATCAATTCTATTAGGTTGAGATTGCGATATTTGTGTCATTTTATGTGCTTGAAAAAGTTTTTACGCCATCATCTGGATTTTGTGATAAATACTCTTCTAGAAAGATGGGGTAGACAGGGGCTATTAATTTATTCAATGAAGTATGTTGAATAGGAACTTCTGTTTGCATAATCTTTATACTTTTTCCTCTATAGTTTCCTTTTGATTTGCGTACGACAACGAGAAGCTCATGTAGCTTTGAACTATACATCTCTAAACGTAAAGAGGCAGGTGACGCTAAAGATAGGGTGTTAACTTGATTAAATAAGAAAATATTTTGTTTGTTGTGTAATGTCGCGAGTTTTAGCTTTCGTAGATCGCTATAGCGAGTAATATGACGGCCAGCCCAGGCCAGTAATAAAGCATCATGACGAATGGTTGTCTCTGCCGTCCATAACCATTCATCATAATTTTTACTTCGTACTATTAATATTTGCCGTAAATTAATATTTGCTTCTTCCCATGCGGGCGCATAAAGTTGGTGGGGAGGGTTGAGCAGGACGCAAAACCCATCATTTTTAGTATGATTCTCCAACGTAGGTAGCAGTAAATTTAGTTCCCCAATTCCTTCTTGATGGCTAATCAATTCTATTAATGCATCTTTTGGCCAACCACCTTTAAGTAATACATCAAGATTTCGATGACCGGTTGGAAGATTCTTTTTTGATACGGGCTTACTACCACGCCAGATAGAGCGATTCAACAGCAGATTATCGAGTATTTTAGAATTATGCATAAGCCTCACCTATACTGTAAATATATACAGTATAAATAAAAAAGTCACTCATATTAATAGATAAATTAAACATTAGTATGAATACATTAAAATTATAAGGAACTTATAAAGTGGTCCGATAAATCATCAAGTGCTAGACTCGAATCTAAAGTGTAAAATCGATATCAATTGGCATCTCAGAAAAAATCTTTTCACAACAAATAATAGACCCCTACTGGACAATGTTTGGAGTGCCTCTCATCGCTATCATACATGCTGCAGATCAGATGGGTTTGGATCAAGCGAAATTGTTAGCAGGTATCAGTCTTGATATTAAAAGTCTCAGTCTTCCTGAAAAGAGATTCTCTGTTAAACAGTATTTCAGGTTGCATCAAGCAGTCGCTGATAAGACGGGCAATGAAGATATTGGGTTACTAGTTGGTAGAATTATCGCCCTTAAAGGCATGAATTTGCAGCTATATGTCCCAAGATTCTCAAACCATCTCAGAGATTATTTAAATCTTATTCCAAGCCTTTTAAAGTTATTAGGCGATGTAGGACAGATTAGTGCCTATCGACATGATGACTTAGTCGAACTACGTTGAGAGCCACTCCTTACGAACACAGGTCGTAAAGATTTCTTAAGTGATGAGATGTTGTCTATTGCTGCCGCGACTATCAATTCTCTATGTGTTCTAAAAGTTCCTATCATAAAGACGTATTTAACGTATGAAAAACCGAGAGATATGACTAAACTAGAGACAACATTTGGTTATAATATTTCTTTCCAAAAAGAACAGAGCAGCATCTTTTTTGACGCAAAGGCGCTTGGCTATCCTTTAATAAAACAAGATTACTGTGAAGGTCCTGATCGTGAAGCCCCTTTTCGAGATTTTTTTAACAATAGAAACCCATCTGATCGTCTGATAAGCGCACTAAAACAGTGTGTTATGAAGAATTTGGCAGAGGGTGTTGTCTCAATCGACCTAGTGGCAAACAAACGGAACATCTCCCGAAGAATGCTACAACGTCGTCTATCTGATCGTGGGACCAACTTCTTGAATGTCATGCAACAAGTCTGATTGCGCACTGCTATTCGCTACTTATCTGACAATCGTCTGGCAATAAGTGAGATTGCTTTTTTATTTGGTTAAGCTGACTAAGGAGCATTTTCAAATGCCTTCAAAAAGCGGCATGGTGTCTCTTCGAGAGATTATCAAGATTCATGATCAGTTTTACTTGGCATTCGTTCGTATAATTTGGCACTGATTATCTTTACCCCGATCGAACTCACACCTATTATCTATATCTGAGTTATTTAGTGTTTCTTTAAGAACAGGAGGTTCATTAATGCCGTTGGACTTTGATAGTGCCCGCCTAGCGAATCCATATCTTAGAAGTGAGCATCAAGAATGGCGTGCTCAGGTGCGAAGATTTTTTGATCGGGAGGTTATTCCCTATGCAGAGGAGTGGGATGAAGAGGGCTCTATTCCCGAGGCGCTTTGGCCAAAGGCGGCTGAAGTCGGGATTTTGGGGCTTGGATATCCGGAAAGATTTGGCGGTATAGAAGAGGGTATTGATGTTTGGCATCAGATGATTCTTAACGAAGAACTTGCTCGGATTGGGGTTGGTGGAGTAAGTGCGACGTTGATGGTCCATGGTATCGCATTACCTCCCCTCGTTAATTACGCTAGTGAGGCGCTTAAAGAGGAAATAATACCTCCGATTCTCAAGGGACAGAAAAGGATATCGCTTGCTGTAACCGAGCCATCTGCCGGTTCAGATGTGGCCCAACTGCAGGCGACGGCTCGTCTCGAGGGCAGTTGTTATTGTGTGAATGGGTCGAAGCTGTATATCACAGGCGGAATGAATGCCAACTGGTTTACGACAGCAGTTCGGACCGGAGGCGCCGGAGCTTCAGGGATATCGACACTCTTGATTCCAGCGGATCTTCCGGGAGTATCCAGAAAATTGCTAGATAGGAAACAGGGTTGGTGGTGTTCAGATACTGCCACAATCTACTTTGACAATGTCTCAGTCCCTAAAGAAAATCTCATTGGTGAGGAAAACAAAGGTTTTGGGGTGATCATGACGAACTTTAATTCCGAGCGTTTAGCTATGTCTGCGGCGATGGAGGCCTTCTCACGAGTTTGCCTAGAAGATGCCGCAGAATGGTCCAGAAATCGCAAAACATTCGGAAAAAGGCTCTGTGATCATCAGGTAATCCGGCATAAGATTGCCGAAATGAAGCAACGAATAAACGCAACCAACGCATACCTTCAAGTGGTCTGTGCTCAAGTTGCTCAAGGTTTTGAGAGCGCTGGTGATATTGCTCTTCTTAAAGTTCAATGCAGTCAAACTATGGAGTTTTGTGCACGAGAGGCTATGCAAATTCTTGGAGGCATGGGGTATATGCGAGGGAGTCGAATCGAAAGAATTTATCGTGAAGTGCGAGTTAATGCGATTGGTGGAGGGTCAGAAGAAATTATGCGCGATCTCGCGGCAAGACAATTCGGGTTGTAACTCAGATTAAACGGACACAAGTTAACCGCTGAAGTGAATTCATGCCGGGGCTAATTAAAATGAAGGTTAGCATTAAACTCAAAAAAATGTTGGGCCTAAAGATTTGCTTTAGGCCTCAAAATTAAATGCCAATTAGGCAAGAATAGGTCCCAGCTTCATTGCTATACTCATGTCCCCGTCTATTCTTAGTTTCCCTGACATAAAAGCGGCTGTGCCGTCTAAATTACCCGAAGCCATTTCCATAAAATTTTCAAGACTTATGATCATGGTACATTGCGCATCCTCATTCTCGTTGTTGATAACATTTGGAGATTGGGTGGCATCCAAAAATAAACACCCGTCGTCACCAAAGTCAAATTTTACACTGGCTCCCAGCCCGCAGTCTGATCCTACTTTTTCTCGCAACCCTGCTGTTACAGTTTCTAATGACATTAGAATTTTCCTTTTGTCTAATATAATTCCATTAAAAGTTGAGTACGCTAGCGCACTAAACACATCGCGCGACCTAACTGTAAGAATGCGGCACTCGAAAATCAAGTCATAACGGTTTTTTGTACCACCAATTTTATTAATACTGCAAAAATTTAGCATGGGGCGGATGCGATATTGAGGGTATATTGATCAGTAGCGTTCGAATGCCACATTTTATGCTTTCAAAAAATCATTATTTAAATCGCTTTTCGCGGCACAACAAATCAGGTGAAAATTAATTCTTCAGTTATACTGAACTATAAACTACAAGCTAATTTTACTGTCTTTTGTATTAGACGATTGATACTTGGCTAGTATCACATAATGAAGGTCGCGGATCATTTTAACGAATGACTTGGCATGGTTCCGTCGATATTAAACCGATTACATGGTAATTTGAGGATATTTAGTGGAAGCCAACCCTACCATTGATATGCGTGACGGAGAGGAGCTCGATCTGATAAAGCTTTATTCGGTGATGAGGCAGATCATCCCCTCGCTAAGTGGCCACCCATCCGTTAGACAATATCCGTCAGGGGCTTCCAATCTGACATATCTCATTAGTTATCCAGACAGAGAAATCGTTCTTCGCCGGCCGCCTTTCGGCCAAAAAGCTGCATCGGCCCATTCTATGTCGAGGGAATATCGTGTGCTTGCTGGTTTGAATGGGCTATACAAATCCGCACCAAAAACCATTTTCTATACGGATGACGAATCGTTGCTTGGTTCAGAATTTTATTTGATGGAAAAAGTCGAGGGAGTTTTGGTAAAAAAAGAA
>MDTB01085240.1_pt1 | contig 10403 bp, 10 predicted proteins | sample 811161 | NCBI WGS metagenome assembly MDTB01 (sample SAMN05326650, study PRJNA326480) | marine metagenome | isolation source: seawater | place: Mediterranean Sea | collected 2009
AAAATCAAGACACATTAATTGCTTTGAAGTCCTAAGTTCAATAGCTCTTACACCATCAAAATCTAGAATATCTTTAACAGTAAAATTATGATCTTTTACGGCCCCTTCAATTCTTCTCCCATTATCGAAGACTGGTATTAGATCACCATCAAAGGGTTTAAGCCTATGGGTATAGGCTCTCCAATTCGTAATTCCCATTATTAAAGTCCCATCAAAATATTTTTTGCTTTATCTACTGCTTCTGGATTTTTCAATCTATAAATAAACCTTTTGTTTCCATGATGTATTTTTTTTAATAAATCAGGTGAAAATTTACCTTTATTTATCCATTTTAGGATTGTTCTGCCATCTCGATTAACTTGTTTTCCAAGTTCGGCGGTTGTTAACCATTCAAGTTCAGCAGCGTTATCTCCTTGATTTAGAAGAGAATCTAACCTCTTTTCAAGGAGGTTAATCCTTCTTTCTAATAATTTAATAGTGTCCATGTCCCTAATGAGATAGACGATTTATTTAAAAAACTTCCTTTATAGTTTTTTGCCTTTTTTAAAATCTTTTTGGTCTATACAGAAGCTCCTGGGGTTAATCCGACACCTAATCCAGAAACACAGAAGTCGAAATAACTCTTACTTAGTTCAAGGGCAGAACTCCTGCTTCTCCCTCTCTTTCTCTTTCTCTCTTGGGGATCGGAGTAAGCCGATTTAAACCCCAATTTTTAGGGAAATAAAGATTCTTAAAAAGAATCGCATATAACCATAATAAACGAATTTAAAAGAAGATTCGACTAAAACTAATAGTGGGGAACAACTGGGGAAAGTATATTTTTTATATCTTCAATCTCATTCTGAATAATGACTTTTACCTTTAGTTTTCAAGATTAGAGCCTTAAACCACTCGACCAGCCCTCCAAGCGAAAAATATTAAATTTTTAAACCTAAAGTTTGTATTCAGTAATAAGGTGGATAACTTTTCTAAATAATTATCTAAATAATTTAGATTCAAAAGATTAATATTTTTTTGAAAAAAATATGGTTAATGTCAAATAGTTCACCCTTATAAAAAAAAGATTATTATTTGAAAATTATATTCTAAAAAACTATAACTTTTAAATTTGTTAGTTAAAAAAGGGGAACTAATTCAGAAGGATTTTATAAATTTTTATTTAGATTAAGGATATAGATAAATGTCTAATTCTCGATTTCTTTTAAATTAATTAACTTATCAAATGTTTCTGCAATTATAAGATTGCCTTTGCTTGTAAGATGACAAGTATCCATAAAAACTTTCTCTGAAGATGGAATCCAATTAGATCCATCAATCAAGGAATCACAAAATTTAAGACTATATTTACAAGCATTCTTCATCTCTTTTTTAATTAATGGGTAAATTATATTTATTATCTTCTTAAAGTTTGGGGACCTATATTTATCTATCATATAATCGTAATAAATCGACTTCGTTGAGTATAAATTTGGTTGAAGTACACCCAAAAAACTTATATTTTTAGATTTTGCAATTTGATAAGCAACGTACCAATTATTTATAAGATGCTTAGCAACTAAATTTGCTCTATCAGGATCGTTCAGACAAGAACTTTGAATTATTAATTGATCACTACTTATGTATGGACTGTTTTCAACTAATCCAATTTTGTAAAAGAACAACTGATATGGTCTGATTAAGAATTCTTTAAAATTACTTATATTATATTGCAAATGAAAAAAAATATTATTTGTTGAATCCTGATTCTTGATAGCTTCTGAAAAAACTAATTGGCGATTATGGTGAGGCAATTTCTCTTTATTCAAATCTTCTCTACAATGATGCATTATATCGTTCATACCATCGTAAAAAATTATTTTTTTTGGTGTATAACCATCTCCAATAACGTTCATTAATTTATTCAACGACTGTCTAGAATCCCAATCTGGAACTCCAAAATTCATTACCTTTTCTTCCGATAATGCAGCATAATGACTTGGAATTGTTTCCATATCAGAAACGCCTAATCCAAAGATTGTTGATCCGCCAAAAAACCAAGTGCTTTCTCTTAAATACTGATTAGATGATTGTCGAGTTTTATAATCACCGAGAATATTTACATATTTTCCTTTTTTCTTAAGAAGTTCCCATCCAATAAAAGATTTATACAAAAATTCAATATCCTTTTCTTCCTCCTTAACAAGTAACATCTTATCGACATCTTTTTTATCAAGATGATTTAATAAAGTATTTTTTTCCAATTGTGCTTTATTAATATTCTTAAAAAATTTATAAAAACCAAGTGCATATGGTGGTGTTAATAAAAATGCAAAAAGAAATAAAATATTTATTAAAACTATCTTTAAGTTCATTTTACTTAATAACTTTTATTCATAAAGCTTATTTATAAGGTATTTTATACCATATTTTGTTTCATGTTTTAGAAAGAAATTTAGATTTTTAAAAGTCTCCAAAGTTTTAATATTTCTTAGACGTTTAAATTTAATTTTCATATATGAAAAAAAACTAACAATAAAAAAATGAAAGTTACTTATCTTGATTCTTGAATAAAAGTGATGATAAGTCATGGGATTATTTTTATAACCAAATGTTGTACCGATACCAATTGCAGGTTTTTCAAAATTACTTAATTTCCAAATAGGTTTAAAGATTGTTTTTATTGGTCTAAATAAATCTTGTTTTAAAACTTCTGGCATATTCCATGTAATCTCTCCTCCTACATCAGATCTTTCATTAATAAGCCATGCTTTTTCGCCAAGTTTATTTTTAATTTTTCCATTATCAAAACATATAAATGATGGCCCTATGAATAAATGATCTCCGTAACCTTGAATATTTCCAAAAGCCCCATTTTCTTTGGCAGCTATAAATGAAATCATGATGGCCTCTTTATTTAGTGGATAAGCATCAACATCAACTAAAAGACAAAGAGATTTTGATGGAATTATATCTTGAAGCTCTGAACACATAATTCCATGAACTGTTTTGCCTCCATTTTCTCTATTAATACTTTTTGTTTCTATTTCGCTAAGTAATTTATAATCAAACTCAATTCTTAATAACTTAACCTCAGGAGGAGTAAGGTATTTAATTATTTTATCCCTAAAATAAAATGGCCAATTGCTGAAGTTTCTTGTAACTGTTGTAACCAATATTAAATTGTAAGAATCTAAAGTTAATTCAGCCCATTTTTTTTGAATATCTTTTTTTGAATAATTTGCAAAAGACAAAACAAAAATTTATTTTGGTATTTATAATAAACCTTCTAACTGAAATAATTGATAAATTTTTAATAAAAAGTATCTTATTAATATATTTCAAAGTTTTGATACGATTATCAAGTTACACATCTATTTTGGGATGTAATCCATCCATCAGATTAATAGGAAAATGTATGCTTTATAGGTCCACTCAATCAAGTGGGTTCATAGGATACTAATCTCTTGTGAGATTATAAATTTTTTTATAGGAGTTATGATTTTTTAAAAAGTCAAATTTTTGAATTTTTTAAAAGATCAAAATGATTAATATATTTGGTAAAAAAATGTTATCGGTAAGGATTTCTTAATACATAATTTTTTATAAATTGAATTTAAATAAAATATATAAAAGTTAATCACATTTAATAGATCTTTCAATTATTTTTTTTACTTGATAACCACTCTTAAAAGAGGGCAAGTCTTTTTGAGGATCTCCCTTTATTGATAGTATAAATTTTTTGTATAGTTCTCTTAAAGAGAATGTTCTTGTATCTTCATAAGTAGTAGGTATGGTACTCGAGGCATTAAATAATGATACCTTTTTGTGTCCTTTCTCTACAAAAACTGATTGATCACATGCTCTAAATGGAGGCTTGTGTTCAAATATTAGATTCTCTTCCTTTCCATTTATAATAATACGCATTCCAATTGACTTTTTATTACAATTGCTAACTTTAGATGAAGCTGGAATTTTATTTTTTAAAATAAAATGAACTTCAGCAAAATCCTCTGCAGTTACAGATTTTATTTTTGATTCATAATCTTTTCGGTATGGAATTATTATTTTTTTTGTTGATTTAACTACATCTTTTATTTCGCTGTTTAATAGCCATTGAATTAAATCAACTATATGAATTAAAAATGCATTTATTACTCCACCACCTTGTTCATTGTCATTTCTCCAAGTCCATAAACCTTTAGGATCACTTCTTCCAGATGTTAGCCAGATCACTTCAATTGATTTTATCCAGTCAGTACTTTGAGCATTGATTTTAGATTTTAGAAACTGAATACCAGGTTCATAGCGATATTGAAAATTTATACAATTTGTAAGTTCAAACTTTTCAACTAATGAATTTGCATTTAGCCCTTGAGTAGAAGAAATGCAAAATGGTTTTTCGCAAACTATATGAATATTACTTTGAGCGACTTTTGAGATTAAACTAAAGTGACTCTTAGGAGGAGTTGCTATTGTAATTACATTCGGTTTTAATTTAATTAAAGATTCTGTAGAGTTAAAATATAGATCAGAATTTGAAAGTTTCGAAAGAAGTCTACCTGAACCAGAATCGGCTATACCTACAATTTCCACCCCTTTAATATTTTTCAAAGCCTTTAAATGATTTTCATATCCAAATCCTCCCCCTATAATTCCAAAGCGCATCTTTTTTATTTAATCAATTACTCTAACTTCAGGGAGTGGGATAATAATTTTGGATTTGAGACCTTTAGCCCTGAGTTTACTAACAATTGGCTCCCAGTAGTGCCATGAAAGAATAATTGCAATATCTGGTTGATCTTCAAACATTAACTTCTCATCAACTATTGGTATATATGTCCCAGGTGTGAATAATCCTAATTTTAAGGATGTTGATTGCTCTGCTATGTAACTTAAAGCATCTGTATCCAAGTTGCAGTAACTTAATAATGTTGTTGCTCTTCCGGGACAACCTATTCCTACAATTTTTAGATTATTATTTTTACCATCTAAAATAAGATTTTGTAGTTGAAGTTTAGATTTTTTTATTTTGTTTGTGAATTCCTCGTAAATTGAGTTTTTATATAAACCTCTTTCAACTTCTTCTTTAAGAAGATTTGTCACTTTGGTTGACACCTCATGTGATTTACCTTTTCTTGCATAAACTCTTATTGAACCTCCATAATTAGGAATTCTATCTATATCAATAACAGTAAAATTGTAATAATCAAAAAGTTTTATGATTGATTTGGCGGAATAATACTTAAGATGTTCGTGGTAAATTGAATCATATTGAACAGTATCAATTAAATCTAATAAATAATGCGACTCAGTTACAAATAAGCCATTATCCACCAGTAGATTCTCGGCACCCATAATCAAGCTTCCTAATTGGGAGACATGAGCGAACATATTACAAGCAGTAATTACTTCGGCTTTGCCAAACTCTTTAATTATTTGAGAAACTAATAAATCATTAAAAAATCTTTGAATTGTTTTAATTCCTTTTTTATTGGCTAAATTTGCAATATTAGTAGGTTCAAAACCTAGGACTCTCATCTTTTCTCTCTGAAATCCTTCTAGCAATGTGCCATCATTTGAACCAAGATCAACTGCCAATCCTCCCTCCGGTAATTTATATCTTTTCACAATTGTTGATGCGGTATTTCTTAGATTATTAGCAAGGGTTGAAGTAATTCCACTCCTATAAGGATATTCGGCAAAAAATAATTCTTCAGGCTCTACAACATGGTCTATTTGAACTAACCCGCATTTTTTACATCTAAGTAAATTGAGAGGATATCTTTTTTCTGGTTGGCTTAACTGTTCTGGCCAAATAAGTGAATCGCAGGGGGCTTGATGACCTAGATTAATTATGTTTATTAATTCCTCATTACCGCATATTTGACAACAATTTATTTTTCCATTACTCAGATTATGATTATTATTCATTAGGTTTTAAAATAATTTAAATATTTGAGTAAAAAAGATTTAATCTATGATTATACACAATAAGTATTAGCATTCTGTAAAAAATTATTTATCCAATAAACTTATACAATATATTATCAAAAATTAAGTAAATATATTTTTTACTGAATAACATTTTATAAATTTTTTAATTTTACTGAACTAGGTGATTTCCTCAACCAAAACGTTTCAAGCCCATATAAATACCATCTAATGTACTCAAAAACCCATTCAGAAATCTTAAATCTACTTTTGCCAAAGTTTCTTTCTTCCCAGTAAGAGGGAACTTCGGCAATTGAAAGACCTAGTCTGTTCGCTTTAACTAGTAACTCAATTGAGAAAGTAAATCCTTTTTTAGATTCGATTTTGATCATATTAAGATAGTTAAGTGAAAAAAGTCTGAATCCATTGCTTACATCTTTTACAGAAATGCTAGATAAATAAAATAAAGAGAAAGAGGCTAATCTTACTAAAATAGACTTAATTAATGGACAATTCCTCATCGCTCCTCCTCTTATAAATCTGCTCGGAACAACTACATCGTGTCCCATCAGGAATTTTTCATACATTAGATCCAAAATTTTAGTATTTATGAAGTCATCTGCAGGATATACAATAACTGCTTCTGATTTGCATTCTTCAAATCCAGAGATGATAGCACCATTTGGTCCAGTATATTTGTTTTTAATTTTATAAATATTGAAATTAAATGATTCTTTATTATAAGAAGTTAGAGTTTTGTCTGATTCATCATCATAACAAAGTAAAACTCTGAATTTTGATGAAACATCTTTTTCTAACAAAGCAAATAATTTCGCAATATGTACTTCATTAAATACCGGTATAACTATGTCTAGTTTGATTTTAGAATCCAGCAATTTTTTATAAATTAATAAACTTGTGTAAATCTTATTATAAGTAATTAATCCTTATTTAATTTACACATAATAGTAGAATGATTAGTAACAATAAATTATTTATTGCTCAATTTAATGAAATATTTTATTCCTTAAAGTTCAATTTATAAATATTATGAAAAGTTTACTTAAATATCAAAATAAAATTTTTTTCAAAAGATTTGATAATTTGATTTTTAAACTTTTTTCTAATCAAGAAATTGGCTGGAAAATAGATTTTAAAATAGCACTTATTGCTTTTGCAATAACTATTTTCTTTGCTTTCCCTTCATTATGGCTTTATTTTAGACCGGACAAAGCAGGCCGCTTAATGTATCAGATGCTTCAATCTGAAAATCCTTTAAATAGGGATCTACCGCTTACTGCTCAAATACTAAGCTATAGATTCTTAGTCCCAACATTAAATTATTTTTTAGGACTTAGAGGCTACGGCGTTGTCCTTATACCAGTGATATCTTCTTTCATTAATTTATATTTGATTAGTCGAATTATTAGGAAAAGTACAAAAGATGTATTGTTTACTGTAATTTGCGTAGTTGGGATTTCATTAACATGGTTTATTGCGGAAGGAACTGCTTTCTGGAATACTACAGATTCTGTATCACATTTATTACTTTTATTACCAGCTGCATTTAAGCTAAACCCTACTTATTTTATTTTTGCTCTTCCATCTGCATTATTTGTAGATGAAAGATCTATCTTTGCCTGCGCATTTCTATGGTTATTCCTTATGAGGAGAGATCTAATGTGTGTTGATTATTTAAACAAGATTGGAAGTAATTTTTTAAATTTAAAAATAACTAAAAATTTAATACTTACCACCTGTGCAATGTTTATTGGATTTATTTTGTGGATATTAGGGCGTTACATAATTGATGCTGGAATAATTGCCCCTGCTCCTGATATAAGTATAGTTACTAACCAGATTCCTTTTTTTTGGCAATTCTTCGGTGAATATTGGCCAATACAGATTTTAAATTATTTAAGTTCTTTTAAATGGGTTTTCTTTTACCCTTTATTCTTGATTATTAATTTATTGAAAAAAAGTACAAACAGTTTTAGGGCAATATATGGTTTTAACTTTAAGGGCTATTTTGGCATACATATTTTACTTTTTCTTTTTTATAGTTCAATAGTAATGATTAATGGAGATGTATGGAGATCTATGTCCTTTACATATTTCTTTATATTGGAGTCTATTTTGATTTTACATAATTTAAATAAAGAATTAATTTCGGTTTTAAATTATTGGATAACGTTATTGATGTTAGCAACTCCTGTTAGTTTCTTTGGGATGAATTTAACCCCTCAAATATCTTTCCCATTGCCTGTAGTTTTATTAAGAACTTACTCTGGATTTGGAGATTCATATCTGATGTTTCTTAAAAAACTATTTATATTCGTTCCAAGTTAATAATTTTTTGAATGAATGTTTCAAACCTTTAGCTATATTTATAATAATCTTATAGATGACAATTACTTTTATAGATATATAATCCATCTTCGGATTTGGAAATCGGTGTAATTATTGTCATTACTGACCAAAAAATAATATTGAATATGATTAATATTTTTAGTCTAAGAAAAGCATCTGTTTTACCCAAAATTAAAGTTTTGCTGGAATAAACCAAATAAATTATTACCAACTATGGCAGCAATGATTAAAACAAAGGCAACTATCGCAAAAAGAGCACTAACGTCTTTTATGTCATATGGAGTTTTAAATAAAGGTTTTTGATCTGCCATAAATTTTTTCAATGATCAACATCTAGATACTTTATATCAATTTTGGAAAGAAGTATTGAGTATTTGTTCACTTACTTTATTAGTAAATACATCCTTCATAAAAAGGTAATTACAAGAAATGTTTATGAAACTGACAACACCCTTTATAATCCTAAATAATTCATTAAATGATATTTAGAAGATAAATAATTTTAACTATCAACTGCCAAAGGAAACTCAAAGTGAATATTGGGATGAGGAATGCATTTTGCATTCTACAAATTCTTATTGCAAAATCTTTGATGATTAAACAAATTAGTGAGCAACAAATTAACATAAAAAAAAGACCGTTTAAGACGGTCTTTTTTTATATTGGTATGAGATTAACTTGTGTAAGCTTTACCTCTGTATGTTAATTCATTGTGCTGTTTCTTTGCTGCGACTTTATTTTGGACATATTTTTGTCCTCTGTAAATAAGAGTCATTGTTTTGCTCCTGTTTCGCTTAAGTCCCCGTTCCATGGCTTAAGTCGATCTGCATCTTGCATTTTGCAAGTTGAACGTTTTGTAGTTATTGCTACAAAATAATCCTATCACTATTCGAAGCTATTTGTCTAATTTGAGCCGAAAAATGTTTATTTAATCTGTTTGAATCAAAAAGTATTTTTTTAGCTTATTTATTTCCTGAAAAATAATACAGGTTACATTTTGTTCAGTTAATCGTTTTATTTTTAATAAACTTCCTTTTTAAATGTAAAATTCAAATGATTATAAAGTTGTTTTATGTTCTCAAGAAACAAAAAATCTCCAAGTAAAAGAGCTACCATTATTGAAGAAAAACCCTTGTTTGCACAGCTACTCCCATTTGCGAATGTTATGTCCGAGAAGGTTCAGGTAGTTAATGCTTTAGCTTTTACTTTAATTATGGGTGTTTCCATTTTTGGGATAGCTCTTTGGAGGCTTTCTGCTTTAACTTAATTATCTAATTTTTCAGAGTATTAATTTCTGATTCTTTGTGATTAATCATTGTAATAAGCCACTTAGAAGCCAAAGCTCTTGATATTGATCTGTTTTTTAGTAACCTGCATACATAAATATGTAGGTTTTTTTCGTTTTTAGAGTTAAATTTTTCTTCAAATTCTAATATCTCTTTTTCAGTAGTTTTTTTTCTTAGTTCGTCAACTAATGCATGGCTGGATGAATCATTAAATAAATTTCCAATATTTAAGCTTAATGTCATGATCAATTTATATATCTACTTAAGATGTAGCTATAGATTGATTTTTAAAAAACAAATATTACTTTTATTTATAAATAATTTAATATTTAATTTTCTGGTTTAGCTAGCGGAAGCAGACATTTATCTGAATCACATCCAGCCGGACCTGCTTCAGAGAGCTCTCCAACGTCATATTTATTCAGTGCATCAAAGAAATCGTTATTTACTTTCCTTTCAGTTACTTTTTCCTGTAAAGATAAATATTCCTTTTTACTTATAGGTTCAAAAGGCAATCTTGGGAACGTAGCATTCGCACTGAATCGCGCTAATAATGCAGCCGATATATATCCTTCGTTATTTTCTATTGCATTATGAATAGCTCTTGCTAAATCTTCAATTTCACTCTCCCTGAATTCAACTGTTGCAGAAGTATTATGTTCTGTATAAAACTTTTGAACTTGCATATAAAAATCGAATTGAGCAAGGGCCGAAAAATTATTTATATCTATTTGATCTGCTCCTTCTATATTTGCCCAACTTACTTCTGTTGGAATTTCGACTAGCCATTCAGTACATCTTGGGTCAAATGGATTATCAAGTAAGCAGCCTTTCTCA
>MDTB01111636.1_pt1 | contig 10403 bp, 8 predicted proteins | sample 811161 | NCBI WGS metagenome assembly MDTB01 (sample SAMN05326650, study PRJNA326480) | marine metagenome | isolation source: seawater | place: Mediterranean Sea | collected 2009
TCGGGTCCGGCCATGGAGGCCGTACGCATAGACCGCGACGAAGGGGGCGTACTTTCGCGGATATCACTTTTTGACACTCGTCTTGCACCGCTGGTCAACGCCTCAACCAACCGCATTTTCCAACTGTAACTATAGCGAGCTCTGATGAAATCAAACTCCCGCGGGGCGCTGCCCCTGTTGTTATCCCTCGGCATTGCGCTCGGGATGGGTCGTGCCGCTGCCGCGGAAGATATCGTCTACACCGTGCAAACTGGAGATACGCTCTGCGAAATTGCAGAAGGTTTTAACGTCAGCTGCGCCAGCCTGATGGAAGTCAATGGCCTCAGCACCGATTCTCTTATTTACCCGGGCCAGATGCTCACGGTAATGGCGGGCGGGGAAGCGCCCGAACCGGAAAACGAATCAGCTCCAACGGCTGGCGGAACCGAAGACAGTGACATCGTTTCGACCAGCGTTTCTGAAGCCAATTCTCCTGATGCCGAGGATCGCAAAACAGATCTGCTCTCGGTGTACCAGATGGCCAGGGCGCAGGACCCGATCTTCGCAGCCCAGAGTTATCGCTACCAGGCAGCCCTTGAGGTCGTACCCAAATCGAAAGCAGCCCTCCGACCACAATTGAGCGCGAGCGGCAGTCATAGCGAAGCGACCTCTGACGCTAACACAGCTACCCTCGCATCGATTTCGCTCTCGCAGTCTCTCTACAACAAAAGCAACCGGATTTCTATCGCCCAGGCGGATCAGCAGGCTAACCAGGCCGAACTTCAGTTTGTCGTTGCATCAGCGGATCTTGTCAATCGCGTAGTCAACGTCTATTTTTCGGTCCTCGCAGCCCAGGACAACATCGGGCTCTCCCGTCGAAACGAACGCGCCATCGGCCGTCAGTTGGAACTCGCCCAGGAACGCCTTGAGGTGGGGCTCGGTACGCGGACCGATTTATTTGACGCCCGAGCAAGATTTGAAAAAGCCGTAGCGGACACGATCGAAGCGGAAAATCTCCTTGAAGATTCCCGGCAGACACTGATCGCGCTGGTTGGGGAAGAGGTCGGTGATCTGCAGCCTCTGCCCGATTCCGTCACGCTGGGTATGCCTCTTCCGGACGACAGCGAGACCTGGGTCGCTGAGGCACTGAAAAACAACCCAGAACTCAAAGTAAAGTCCCTTAACATTTCGCTGTCAGGCCTAGAGATCGACCGACAAAAAGCGCAGCGCCTACCGAGCGTAGGTTTACAACTATCGGGAAATTATTCAGACACCTATGCCGGCGACGATACCAATGCCCGGATGATGTTCTCCGTAGACATTCCTTTCTACCAGGGTGGCCTGGTCAATTCGCGTGTTAGAGAAGCAGCAGAAAATCTGAACGCGGCGCGCTATGACCACGAAGCCGCTATTCGTGAACTGCGCCGTAACACGCGGCAGACATTCCTCGGCATTCAAAGTCGTCTGCGGCGGATCGATGCGCTGGCCGAAGCCGTCCGTGCAGGGGAAAACGCTTTACTTGCAAAAGAAGAAAGTTTTTCTGCCGGCCTGACCACAAACATCCAGGTGCTCGATGCTCAGCGAGATCTTTTCCAAGCACAACGCGACTATCTAAAGGAGCGGTATGACTACATCAGGCAGATGCTCAAACTTGAGGAACTTGCCGGCACGCTCGATGAAGAGGATGTTCGCCGAGTAAACACGCTCCTGGCGAACTCCAGCTAACCGGACGCCGGCGGCCGCATCGCGAACACGATCCGGCGCCCTCCAAGTACGGTACTGAAACGTGCCGTTACCCGACCTATCCCTCCCAGCGCAACGGCAGGTCCTACCGGTCCCAGCGATACGAGATCTCCGGCACGAAGCGTTCTCCCCCGCGCTGCGAGGAGTTCTTGCAGTTCAGCTACGGCACTTAGCGGTTCCCGGTTTCCTAAGAGCCCCAAACCTTTCGTCAATATTTCTCCCCCGCGATCAATGAGCCCTGCCTCCATGAGCCCGTTCAAAAGTTCCCCACCGTCAGATTCGGAAATTGACCAAGGCGCTCCCAGAATCAGGTAGCGGACTCCCGCATTGACTACGGTCAGCGCAGCCCAGAGATTCTGCTGTTTTTCCCTGAGTAACTGGTCACGCACGATAACGGCCGGGATAAGTTCAGAGAAATATCCATGGACTGAGGGCGCTGCGCCGACATTGCCGGCAACCTCGCCGCGCACACGAAGCAACCAACCCAACTGTGCAGATTGCTCCGAACCTTTTGCCCCATAAAGGGTTGCGCCGCTGGAGGTGAACATATTTTCAAGAACCGGCGCGACCACCGTCCGCCCATCTGCCGCCAGCTCACAAAGATAGCCAGCGACCCCACCGTAGTCCGGCGCCAGATTCATCAGCAGTAAATCCTGAACCTCAATCGCGACGCTGGCATTGAGCTGCGGCAAAAGCGTCGTCATTTTTTGGCGCGCCGCGAAAGATTCAAGGGTCTGCTCAAGCGCCTCCTGACCCGCGTCGGCACTTACAATTGATATCGCCCCAAGGAACAAAACGCCGAAAGCCAGAAACCTCCTGGTCAGACCCTTCCTCTGACATCGCATTATCGTGTACACATACTCTTGACCTTAAACGCGGATACTGCGAATATCATGCCAATCGCACAGCCTAGCATCAAGTGGCGTGCCACGATATTCCCCTCTGGATTCCAGATGGTGACAGAACCCCCCAGAACATCCGGTAGCCGAATCACTATCACGGAAGCCGGTCGGCTCTTTGGAGTATCTACGAACACAATTCGTAGGAGGGTAAAGAATGGCCACCTGACACCATTCCAACGCCATCAGCCGGGAGGTCGCCCGCGCTATGTTTTCGATGTCAATGATCTCGTTCGAGTTTTTGGAGAGCCGCAGAACCAATCTGGAGATACGTATCAGGGTAGTGACAGCGGCATGCCACGGAACGTTCCAACTGAAGAAAATACTGAAAATAAAGAGATTTTCGATCAACTCAACTCATTCCACCAACTTGAAAGAGAGCATGCTGTATTGAAGGCCAGATTTGAAGCCCAAAGCCGGCATCTTGAAGACCTACAGCGATTGCTGACCCCACGGCTAGAGGCACCACAGCCCGTGGGCCAGCGGGCTGCCCAATATCTCGGAAAGCTCACCAGAGCCTTCAAAGGAGAAAACCTATAATGCCCGTACTATCCCCCATCCGGAACTGGCCAAGGCTTGCAGGAGCGTTTCTAGCCATGCTGATATTGGTCGCCACCCCCATCGGTGCCGGAGCCAATACCGCGAATGACCCGCTACAATCTTTTAACCGGGCAATGTTTGGGTTCAACGATGTCGTTGACCGAGCTCTGATCCGCCCACTGGCGGTCGGTTACCGGGCAGTACTGCCCCGGCAGCTTCGCGATGGTGTTAATAATTTTTTCGATAATCTTCGCGCACCCACCACGCTGATCAATGACGTTCTTCAAGGTAAGCCCAAGCGTGCCCGGGATACGGTCAACCGGTTTCTAGTCAACAGCACGATTGGCCTGCTGGGTTTTGTCGACGCTGCCTCTAGACTCGGGTTTCCGGACCACAAAGAGGACTACGGCCAAACATTGGCGGTGTGGGGGGTTCCTGCCGGGCCCTACCTGGTGTTGCCGTTTTTAGGCCCAAGCACGGTGAGGGATTCGCTGGGCCGGGTGCCGGAATTTTATATCGCCGACCCACTTTGGCAGCCCGATGATACAGTGGTGACCGTCACGCGCTTTGGACTTCGCGCAGTTGATATCCGCTCGCGACTGCTCGATCTCGACCGCATCGTTCAGTTGCAGGTCGATCCTTATCTTTTCTTCCGGGAGACTTATCTCCAGAACCGCCAGCGCGCCATCATGGACGGAGTAAAGCCCGATAGCGCGGGAAAATCTGAAGCTCTAGAGCAGCAACTGCTCGAAGACTGACTAGAACGGATGCGTTCGGATGGCGACTTGGGCCATAGGAGACGTTCAGGGATGCCTTAGCTCGCTGAATCAACTCCTAGGAGAAATAGCCTTCAGACCAGAAGTTGATGAGCTGTGGCTAGTCGGCGACCTGGTAGGACGCGGTCCGGACCCTTGTGGCGTTCTGGACCTTCTCATATCCTTGGAAGAGCGTGCGGTCTGTGTTCTTGGAAATCATGACCTCCACCTCATTGCGGCGAGTTTCGGGCTACAGCAGGTTAAAGCTGAAGATAATCTTTCACCCATCCTACAACACCCAGACCGGCCGAAATATATAGAGTTCCTTTTAAAACAACCACTTATACACTTTTCGTCCGAGATCAACTGGATCATGGCGCACGCCGGCGTTTATCCATGGTGGTCCCTTTCCGAAAGTCTGAAACTTGCCGAAGAGGTGTCCTTCGTACTCAAGGGGCGAAACCCGGAGAGTTTTCTCGAGCACATGTACGGAGATCACCCTGTGAAATGGGACACGCGACTTTCGGGTAAGGACCGCTTGCGGTTTATCACCAATGTGTTTACCCGGATGCGTTTGTGTAATGCGAAGGGCCAGCTTGATCTCAAACACAAATCCAACCCCGCCGGCGCGCCCGTTGGTTTTCTGCCCTGGTTTGATTATGAAAATCCTGGGCTCGGTGACACCCAGGTGGTTTTCGGCCATTGGTCCACGCTCGGCCTTGTCCAGAAATCGCGCTACCTGGGTCTTGATTCGGGCTGTGTCTGGGGGGGGCGTTTAAGTGCTGTACACCTTGAGTCAGAACACGTTAACATCTTCTCGGTGCCCTGTGGGTCCACTGCAACTATCAATCCCGCATGAATAACGCTTACGAAATTGACATTGAGATTGAGACCTCCTACATGGCGGAGCACTCCGAACCCGATGAAGACCGATACGTTTTTGCCTATACGATTACCCTTGTTAATCGAGGCTCGGTTGCGGCGAAACTGCTTTCTCGACGATGGATAATTACTGACTCGGACAACCGAACGGAAGAGGTGGAGGGCGAAGGCGTCGTCGGGGAACAGCCCACCCTCAAACCCGGCGAGGGATTTCGCTATACCTCAGGTGCGGTAATCGAAACCCCGGTCGGCACGATGCACGGTTCCTACAAGATGCTGGCAGAGGACGGAGAGACGTTTGATACGGATATCCCCGAGTTTGTGCTTTCCGCGCCCAGAGTACTACACTAAAATATATAAATAATTGATTTATTTATGTTTTTAAACATCTAGATTGCTGACAGCAAAAGCATTACGCTGAATAAAGTCCCGCCGGGGTGCAACCTCTTCCCCCATCAGTACCGTGAAGATTTCATCCGCTCCCACAGCATCCTCGATCTGAACCTGCGACAGGCGCCGCTGCTCAGCGTCCATTGTCGTCTCCCAGAGTTGTTCCGGGTTCATCTCACCGAGGCCTTTATATCTCTGAATATTGATCCCACGGCGTGCCTCAGACATCAGCCACGACAATGCCTCCGTAAAGGACGCCACCTGTTGCTCGCGTTGGCCACGCTTTACAGTGATCACCTCGCCGACTTCAGACCGGAGTCGTTGACCTAGGGCGGTGAGAGAGGTGTATTCGGTCGACTCAAAAAAGTCCTTCAAAAACCGACTTTGTTGGTAGCGGCCATGCCGTTCACTGTCAACGACCAGAGCCACTCCTTCGGTCTGATCATCCCAGCCCACACGGTAGGCAGTGCCGCCGGTGTTTGCCTCGACATTGAGCACCTCACTCAGCACTTGAGCAAAAGCATCGCGCTGGGAGGCCTGTGAAACGGCTGAAATCTCAAACTGTGGTTGCCCAGAGAGCGCCCAGAGGACTTCAGCTTGATAACGCCTCGCCATTCGTTGAATAGCGGTTTCCACTGCGAAAAAGTCGCTGCAGATACCCCGAAGCACGTTGCCCGAAAGCGATCTGGCGGTATCGTGCTCGGGTACCAATTCAGCGTCTTCAAGAGCCAGGTCCAAGAGCATCCGGTGTAGTTCGTCATCATCCTTGACGTAAGTTTCTTTCTTTCCTGAAGTGAGTTTATAAAGTGGAGGTTGCGCGATATAAACGTGGCCACGCTCGATCAGTTCGGGCATCTGGCGATAGAAAAATGTCAAAAGCAACGTACGGATATGAGATCCGTCGACATCAGCATCGGTCATTATGATGACCCGGTGATAGCGCAAGCGACTGACATCGAAGTCATCGTTGCCGATTCCTGTCCCCAAAGCGGTGATTAGCGTTCCGACCTCATCCGACGCGAGCATCTTGTCAAAACGGGCCTTTTCGACGTTTAGAATCTTGCCTTTGAGTGGAAGAATTGCCTGAAAACGCCGGTCCCTGGCCTGTTTTGCTGAGCCGCCAGCTGAATCACCCTCGACCAGATAAATCTCACAGAGAGCTGGGTCTTTTTCCTGGCAATCAGCCAATTTTCCAGGTAATCCACCAATCTCCAGAGCACTTTTACGCCGAGTCATCTCCCGCGCCTTTCGAGCCGCATCGCGGGCACGCGCCGAATCGACGATCTTCTCCATAATCCCGCGCGCTTCGCCAGGGTGCTCCAGCAGGAACGTGCCGAGGTGATCGTTAACCAGGGATTCCACAGGACCGCGGACATCGGAGGAAACCAGTTTGTCTTTGGTCTGTGAGGAGAACTTGGGATCCGGTAACTTGACCGACAGCACAGCCGTAAGGCCCTCTCGGCAATCTTCGCCGCGCAAACTAATCTTGGCCTTTTTAGCGAGTCCCGATCCTTCCATATAACGGCCCATGGAACGCGTGATCGCCGACCGTAGCCCCTCGAGATGGGTTCCGCCATCGCGCTGCGGGATATTGTTGGTGTAGCAGAAGACGCTCTCCTGGTATGAGTCATTCCACTGAAGGGCAAGCTCGACGATCACATCGTCGCGCTCATCGCGGATATAGCAGGTAGTCGGATGTAGAGCGCTCTTCTGGCGGTTAAGGTGAGCCACAAATGCCTCGATCCCGCCTTTGTACTCAAAAATATCTTCAGTATCCGCTCGCTCGTCGACTAACTTATTTCGTACCCCCGAGTTAAGGAATGACAACTCGCGAAGCCGTTTAGCAAGGATATCGTGGTGCATCACTGGGTCTGAAAAGATCTCTGGATCCGGTCTAAAGTGCACCTCTGTGCCGGTTCGCTCAGTTTCTCCTATGACCGCCAGAGGGTCTTTAGCGAGACCTCTTTCGAATTCCTGTCGGAAAATCTGACCTTCCCTGTGGATGGTGAGCCTCAGATAAGAGGAAAGGGCGTTCACGACAGATACCCCGACGCCGTGAAGCCCTCCGGATACCTTATATGAATTCTGATCGAACTTCCCGCCAGCGTGCAGTTGGGTCATGATGACCTCGGCTGCGGAGCGACCCTCTTCTACAATCATTCCCGTCGGGATACCGCGCCCGTCATCGATAACGCTGATGGTTTCATCTGCGTGGATCGTAACGGTTACCTCGCTACAAAACCCCGCCAAAGCCTCATCGATTGCGTTGTCGACGACCTCAAAAACCATGTGGTGTAGGCCTGTGCCATCGTCGGTATCACCGATATACATACCCGGGCGCTTTCGCACCGCTTCAAGGCCTTTGAGCACCTTAATGCTGCTCTCATCATAGACAGGGGAATTCGCCATAAGTACTCCAGAAATAGGTCAATAATTATACCATCGAGACCAGGTCATCACCCTGGAAAACGGCCATTTTTAAGGGTTTTGGGGGTTCCACGTGGAACACGCCTGAATATAGACGGGCTGTTCCACGTGGAACGTCTTGAGAGTGCCTAAAGGCGCATCGGCATGATGAGGTACAGCGTATCGTCGTTGTTAGGGTCGTGCAGCATACAACCTGTATTAGCGTCCTGAAATTCGGCTTCTACATTGTCACTGGTTAGTGCTTTCAGTGCATCCATTAGGTAGGTCACGTTGAAGCCAATTTCTACGTCTGTCCCTTCGTACTCCACGGGAATCTCGTCGGTAGCTTCTTCATGCTCGGGATTATGTGCACTGACCTTGAGACTTCCTTTGCTGAGCTCCAACCGGATACCCCTGTATTTCTCGTTGGTCAGTACAGCGGTTCTTGCCAGTACTTCATGGAACTGCTGACGGTCAGCAACCACCTTCTGGTTGAGTACCTGCGCCATAACCGCTTTGTAATCCGGAAATTTGCCATCGATCAGTTTGCTGATCAGGATTGCTCCGGAGCGCTCTAGACTGATGTGGTTGTTGTTGAGTTCCACCGTAACATCCTCCGTACCCTCTCCCAGAAAGCGCCCTAGTTCTGCGACTGCTTTGCGGGGCACAATTACCTGCCGCTGGCCGCCCACTGAGCTAGCGAGTGTTGCGCGGCTTCTTGCCAGACGGTGTCCGTCCGTGGCGACGGTGGTGATAGTGTTGCCCTCCAGTTCCACCAGAACCCCATTCAGAAAGTACCGGACATCCTGCTGTGCCATGGAAAAAGAGGTCCGATCTAGAATGGTTTTGAGGTCCTTTCGGGAAATAGTGATCCGTTCCTCCCACTTACCAGCTTCAAGTCGGGGGAAATCCTTGGGGGGTAAAGCCTGAAGCGTAAAGCGGCTCCGGCCAGAGCGCATTTTTGCTTTATCGCCTTCCCCACTGAAATCAATAGTCGCGGTCTCGGGTAGGGCCCGGCAGATATCCAGTAGTTTGCGGGCGGTAACCGTGCACTCGCCGTCCTCACCACTGAGTACCTGCGCCTCGATACTGATCTCAACTTCGAGGTCTGTACCAACCAGCGTCAACCTCTTCCCCTCCAGACGTAAGAAAACATTAGCGAGTATCGGCAACGTCTGTCGACGCTCTACCACACTGGTGACGATACTCAATGGGCCTAACAGAACTTCACGCTCGATCTGAAATTTCATATTTTATTTAAAAGGATGATAGTGTTAATAAGGCCTGTGGATAAGTTAATAACTCTTTTTTTATTATAAATTTCAAATACTTATATATTTATATCAGTTAGGGATCCTGTTGAAAGAGTGCGGAGAGTTTCTGGATAAAAGCACCCTTTCTTTCAGAACCTGATTTTAGCCGACATTATCCACAATTTATCCTCACTAAGCGCCCAGGATTCTTTGTAGGTTCTGATAATCCTCGCGCACCCTGGCGTCTGTCGCAACCAACTCCTGGACCTTGCGTTGAGCATGCAACACAGTGGTGTGGTCACGACCACCAAACGCGTCCCCGATTTCCGGCAGACTCATATTGGTTAACTCCTTAGCTAAAGCCATTGCCATCTGCCTTGGCCTGGTGATCTGTCGGTTTCGCCGCTTTGAGTGTAGGTCAGCAATCCGCATCTTGAAGTACTCGGCCACAATCTTCTGGATATTCTGAATGGTCACCCGCCGCTCCTGGAACATCAAAAGATCACGCAGAGACTCGCGGGTGAGCTCCAGATCGATGGGTCGCCCGGTAAATCCACTACTCGCAACGATACGGTGTAGTGCCCCTTCGAGCTCACGAACATTGGAACGAATCTGCCGAGCAATAAAAAACGCTACTTCATCCGGTAGCAGTACCCCTTTCAACTGCGCCTTGTGTTGCAAGATCGCGACACGGGTCTCAAGTTCGGGTGGATCGATCGGAACAGTGAGGCCGGAGCCGAATCTCGAGATAAGTCTTTCCTGAACGCCTGTAATCTCTTTGGGAAAGCGATCACTAGTGATGATAACTTGACGCTGACCTTCAAGTAAGGTGTTGAAAGTATGAAAGAATTCCTCTTGAGAGTGCTCTTTTCCGGAAAAAAACTGGATGTCATCAATAAGTAACGCGTCGAGCGACCGATAGTAGCGTTTGAAGTCGTTAATGGCGTTGTGCTGTAGGGCTCTTACCATATCGGCGACGAAGCGTTCGGAGTGCACGTACACCACATTGGCTTTAGCCTGGTTGTCCATCACCAAATTACCCGCGGCTTGCATGAGATGGGTTTTCCCAAGCCCGACACCACCATAAAGAAACAGCGGGTTGTATGCCTTGCCGGGGTTCTCCCCGACCTGACGGGCGGCGGCTCGTGCGAGTTGATTTGATTTTCCGCCGATATGACTATCAAAGGTGAAGGCCGGATTCAGCCTACCCTCAAACCGTACAGGCCCGACACCAGGCCGTTTGCCCGCCTTTTCAACTTTCCCGCTTAAACCAACTGTCGGTGGCGTAATGCCACTGCCTACCTCGACCTTGAGTTCAAGAGGTGTTTTACTGAAACTGTTTACTAAAAGCACCACTTCATCGAGCAACTCTTTGACGATGAAATCACGGACAAACTGGTTCGGCGCAAGAAGTTTAAGGTCTCCACCCTCTTCGACCGCCTGCAAAGGGCGAATCCAGGTATTGAATTGCTGCGAGGAGAGATCATCTTCAAGACGCCCTAAACACAGGTTCCAGACAGCAGACAACGGCAAATCTCCTAAAGTTGAATGACTAA
>MDTB01161151.1_pt1 | contig 10403 bp, 7 predicted proteins | sample 811161 | NCBI WGS metagenome assembly MDTB01 (sample SAMN05326650, study PRJNA326480) | marine metagenome | isolation source: seawater | place: Mediterranean Sea | collected 2009
ACGTAGTAAACGTTATCGAAAATTTGAAATGGCTTGACGTATTGTTGCTTGGGATCCTCCCAAGATTGCCACAGCGCTAACAGCGGTTTTGGCAATGGCCCACCGACATAGCCGTCTTGATCGCAATCGACGCAACGCACATCTTTGACAGGTTCGTTGTTGGCCAGCGCCGCTACCCAATCGCGAATACTCGTGCCAGCCGCGGCAAAGGTGTAAAACTCAGGCCGCGCCAGCACAGTGTGCGAGGCGCCGCCGCTGATAAAGCTACTAAAGTTGTCCGCTTCAGCACGAATGTCAGCGTGGTTTGCCGTGATTGCATCCAGCAGGTCTACGTCGGTTTGGCCAGACAACGCCAGAAAACGTTTTTGCACGCTGTCTTGTGCTGCGTCGTATTCGGCAAACTGAACGTTCGGGTGCTTTTTCGCAGCGGCGATGTAGAGCGATTCGTAAACCATGGTGTCGGCGTCTAACTCTGCAAATCCGGGTTCGTCAGTAATAAAGTTAAAGGTGCCCCACGAGTCGTGTGGTCGCGTGTCGTCGTTGAGACGTCGATAACCGCCGGCGCCGTCGCCCAACTGGGTAACTGTGGCAGCAACGTAGTGGTCAGCGATTAGGGACGCGTAGAATGGCGAGGGGATTGCGCCTGCAGAGGAGCCGGTAACAAAGATTCGCTGCGGTTGCCGCACGTTCGCGAAGGTCCAATCCAGAACGGTTTGCATGTTGGCACGGCCCTGATGACGAACGGTCAGTGGTTGTTGTTCTGGGGTAACAGCAGGGTAAACCGTGTCGCTGGCACCGATGTGTACATCGCCGCTGCAATAGGGTGCAAACACCACGGTGTAGTCGGCGAACGGGTTGGCGGGATTTTCTAAGTTGAAGATGCCGGTTTGATAGCCAGTAAAGTCGGCAACGTTAATGTTGTAGCTGGGTTGCATAGCGGGATCGCAGTTTTGTCGAAACCAGCAAGCTCCGCCGCCTTGAAGATACACCAACAATTTGTCCGCGGACCCTTTGCGCGTTAGAAACTTGTAAGGACTGCCATCTGAGCATATGGCGGCACCGCCAGGATAAATTTCTTGCCAGTCAAAGGTTGCAGCGGCAGCCGCGGTGGTTGATTCCGGTATGGTTTGTTCTGCAGTGCAACCGCCCAAGTGCAGCAGTAAGCCGAGCCAAAATCCAGAACTGATGCTTATCTTGCGCATGCTTCCTCTCCCCATGAATATTCAACGCACAGACCATACCAGTGCCGTGTCCGGTGACCAACTGTGGTGAGTTAGGGTACGCGGAGCTTGAGACTTTGACTTAAGATCCGATGCGACACATGCTCGCAGGGTTTTTTGGGGACGACCATGACAATCAACCAAGACCAAATACGCGATATTTGCATTGAGTGCGAACGGTTATCTAAGGCCTATGCGGTGTATCTGGATCTGCATCGCTACGACGAATTTGCGGCGTTGTTCGGCGAATCAGGCGTATTGGCGGTAGGCGGTTTGCTCCAGGGCCAGGACGCTATTGCGGCGGCCATGGCGAAACGCCCAGACAAATTGCGATCGCGACATGTGTTAACGAACATTCTGATAGACGTTGAAGATTCCCGCACGGCAACTGGTATTACCTACCTAACCTTGTACCGGTATCTGGGCGAGGAGAGTCTTGCCGCGGCACCGATTAGTCCATTTGCGCCGGCAGCAGTCGGGCATTACCGCGATGAGTTTACGCTTACAGCGGACGGTTGGCGCTTTGCAAAGCGCAGTTTGTCGTTTGCGTTTCAAAACCCGGAATATTTCAAGTAGCCGCAAAATTACGATGGGGAGGCAACACAGATGCAGGCGCGTTTACAAGATCGAGTGGTAGTTGTCACCGGTGGCGGCAGCGGTATCGGCCGGGGTGCCTGTTTACGTATCGCACAAGAAGGCGCGCGGGTCGTAGTGGCAGACATTCGCGAGGCTCTAGCTGTTGCGGTAGCGGCAGAAATTACCGCTGAAGGCGGCGTCGCCCTAGCCGTCGCTTGCGACGTTACCGTCGAGCAGCAGGTACAAGATCCCATTCAAACCACGTTATCCCGCTTCGGCAGTCTCTGGGGCATGGTTGCCAATGCGGGAACTGCCGGGAGTGGGTGGATTCACGAAACCACTTTGGCGGATTGGCATTTCGTTCTAGACGTCAATCTGACGGGGCCGTTTTTGTGCGCCAAACATAGTTTGCCGCAGATGCTTGAAGCTGGCGGTTCCTTCGTTGTGACATCGTCGATTGCAGGATCGGTAGTTGGGGCCGGTGGTGCGTCAGTCTCCTACACAGTGTCTAAGCATGGCGTTATTGCCTTGATAAAGCAGATTGCAGTGGACTATGGCCAATATGGTATTCGCGCTAACGCGATTCAGCCTGCAGCGGTGCAGGGTGCGCAATTGGCGAAGCATGCGGCCGAGGATCGACTGCATGCGACGACGCCAGCTGCTCAGTTACCACGGCCAAAGGCCTGGCTGCCGATTCATCGCGCAGGTAAGCCACGCGAAGAGTACGGCGCGACCATAGCGTTTTTGTTGTCCGACGACGCGGGCTACATTACCGGTTCGAGCGTGCCCGTAGATGGCGGTTATCTGGCCACCTAGCCGTTGCTAAGCGTTGTAGATTAGGAGCGTTTTATTATGCGGACCCTGTACAAAGCACGTTCGATCATCACGATGAACGATTCCCTGCCTCGGGCCACGGCGGTGCTAGTGCAAGACGGCATGATCCTCGAAGTGGGCGATGCAGAAAACATGCAGCCCTGGTTGCAACATCAAGATTACGTGGTCGATGAACAATTTGCCGACAAAATCATTTGTCCTGGGTTTATTGATCCGCACCTGCATCCCAGCATGGCAGCGGTGTTGTTGCCGATGGAATTCATCACCGCTATGCGTTGGAAATTACCTTGGGGCGAGATCGCTCCGGTTACTGACCCACAAGGGTTTGACGCACGCCTAGCAGTTCTGAATCAAGAAAAAGCTGCAGCCGAACCACTGTTTATTTGGGGCTATCACCAGCTGTGGCACGGCCCCATGAGTCGACAGCGGATAGAATCTATTGCCGGTGAACGGCCCACAGTGGTGTGGCATCGCTCGTTCCATGAGCTGTATATGAATGCGGCAGCAATGGACATGGTCGGTGTGGTGGCCGCTGATATAAAGCCGGGCATGCAAATTAACATCGAGCATGGTCACTTTTACGAAGGTGGTTTGGGCTACGCGATTAATCGCCTGAACCCTTGGATCCTAGCGCCGGACAAATACGCTGCGGGTCTGCAGCGCTTAAAGGCGGTGGTGCATTACGGCGGTCACACCAGCATCGGCGACTTAGCCACCGGCATGTTCAATTTCAGCGCCGAGGCCGAGGCGCTTGCGCAGCACTTAGAAGGCGATGACGTGCCTTTTCGCACCCGCCTTGTTGCGCATGGAACGGTACTGACCAAGGGCGGGGTGCCGCCAGAGCAAGGGCCAGAACGGGCCAATGCGCTGGTTAAGCGCAACAGCCAGCGCTTACAGTTTGGTCGCCATATAAAGCTGTTTAGTGATGGCGCGTTTTTCAGTCAGTTGGCGCAATTGCAGCAGCCAGGGTATATCGACGGCCACCACGGTGAATGGCTCACCACGCCGGAAGTGCTAGAGCAGCATGTGCGCGCCTATTGGCATGCGGGGTACCAGATTCATGTGCACGTCACCGGTGATTTGGGCCTGCAGTTGACGCTGGATATTCTGCAAAAGATGCAGAACGAAAAACCGCGCTTCAACCACGGTTTCACCCTTGAACATTTTGGCTTTAGCACCCCAGAACAAATCCGCCAGATCAAAGCGTTGGGCGCGCAAGTGTCGGCCAACGTTTACTACCTGCATGAGTTATCTGACAGCTACACACAAAGCGGTATCGGTTACGAGCGCGCATCGCAAATGGCGCGGTTGGGCAGCTGTTTTCGTGCCGACATCAATACAACGGTGCATTCAGACTTCACCATGGCGCCGGCGGAGCCTCTAAACAGCATGTGGGTTGCCGTAAATCGCATTAACCACGCGGGCAATGTTATGGGTGCGGTGGAATGTCTTAGTCAGCAACAAGCGCTGCAGGCCATCACCATTAATGCCGCCCACGTCATTGGCATGGCAGACATTACCGGCAGTATTCGTGCTGGTAAGCGTGCTGACTTCACAGTGTTGGATACAGACCCGCTGACCTGCGAACCGATGCAACTGCGTGATATAAACATTTGCGCCACGGTATTCGAAGGCAAGGTATTTGCACTGCCATGAGCGCTGATCCGTCAAGCGCGGTGCCGATCCTGTTAATTGGTGGCTATTTAGGCGCGGGCAAAACCACGCTAATTAACCGCCTCCTTAACAGCGAATTGCTGCCAGCGAACACTGCGGTGTTAGTGAATGACTTCGGCGATATCAACATTGACGAGCAGTTGATTCGCGGCGGCTCGAAGGCTGACAACGTGATAGGGCTGGCGAATGGCTGCATTTGTTGCAGCATTGCTGACGATTTGAGTTCGGCTTTGGAGCAGTTGCGTAAAACCTCGGTGCAGCGAATCGTTTTGGAGTGCAGTGGTGTAGCGGAGCCTGCTAAGGCGCGCCAACAATGCCATTATCCTGGGTTTTCTCCCCAGGGCTGCGTTGTCTTGGTGGATGCAACAGCCCATGACGATCGTTGTAACGATAAATACGTCGGCGCGTTAGCCACGACGCAGGTGCAGCAAGGAGATTTGCTGGTTGTCACGAAGTCTGACCTTAACCCAGGTTTTTGTTTGCCGGCATTACAGGCGGCTGTCAGCGCGCAGGACAATGGTCTCATCGAGATGCTGTTGGGTTGGCAGGCGCAAACTGCAGAATGGCAACCCATACAGTCCCGCAGCGCGCTGAGCTTTACAGCGACGACATGGTCGCAAACAGAGGTCGTAGAGCGAGCACCTTTGCTCGCCTATTTGCGTCAGTTGCCAAAATCCGTGCAGCGAGTAAAAGGTTTTGTTAGGACACCTGATGGTTTGTTAGAGGTGCACCGTGTCGATACCCGTGTTGCGGCGCAACTGCGCCTGGATCTTAGCCACAAGCCGCCGCCGCTGGGGTTGGTGTTTATTGGCTATCAGCCGGAGGACTTGCCGCAGCGCGCGCCGAGCTTTTAATCCTTCATGCGCAGCGATCGAGGGTCGTAAAAAGGCGCAAGTTGTACGGTGACCGGGTATCGCTGTAACGCGACCTCGACTTCGAACTCGCCGCCACGTAACCATTCTCCAGTGACCCCATCGGCGTGTTTAAGCTCGGCGATAGCCAGACTTTTATCGATGCGATGCCCCCAAGCAGCAGAGGTGGTTAAGCCAACGGCCACGCCATCTCTATACACCGGTTCGTCGTGAATCATGAAAGGTGCCTCGACGCTGTCGATTGCCAAATGCACCAAACGACGTTGTTGCGCGCCTTGTTGCTTGGTCAGGGCCTGGCCGCCAATAAAGTCGGTCTTATGTTTCGCCACGGCAAAGCCAAGTCCGGCTTGCATGGGGGTGATGTGATCGTGGATGTCGTGTCCCCAGTGCCTGTAGCCTTTTTCCATGCGACAGGCATTCATGGCGTGGAACCCTGCTGGCGTAATATTTAGGTCGCCACCGCTGACCATAAGTTGTTGCCACAGCGCAGTTGCGTCTTTGCGTTGTATTACCAATTCGTAGCCACGTTCGCCGACATAGCTCAGGCGGTTTGCGCGAATCGCCATGCCGTTGCAGCGGAATTCTGCAGAGCGGTAATAGGGTAGAGCAGAAATACCCGCAGTGCCTTGCAGTAACCGCTCTAGTAGGTCCGAAGATTTCGGTCCCATAACGCCTATGATTGCGCTGCTGTGGTCTTGGCGCACGACACAATTAAAAGCCTCGGCCCGTCGGCGTAACCAAAGGCCGTCTCGGCCCTCGCTAGCGCAGGGAGCAACTACCATGAATTCCGCAGCACCAGTGCGGGTTATGGTCACGTCTGCTTCGATCCCTGCGTCTTCGTTTAGCCACTGGGTATAGACAATTTGCCCGACATCGACGTCCATTTCATTGGCGCAGACGAACTGCAGACAGCGTAGCGCTTCTCTGCCAGTGACCCAAAAAATGGGGTAACTGGATTGATCGAACAGCGCCACGTCATTCATCACCGCGGCGCATTCATGCTGGCAGGCGTCAAACCAGTTGGGCTTGCCATAAGTGTATTGATATTCGCTTTGTCCGTTATAAGCGAACCAATTAGGTCGCTCCCATCCAGCCAGTTCACCCATGACTGCGCCTTGGGAGGTCAGGATTTCGTGCATTGGGCTGAGGCGGGCGTTGCGGCTGGTGGTGTATTGCTGATGCGGCCAGTGCATGGCGTAGAGCAACCCCAAGGTTTCTGTGGTGCGTTGGCGCAAATAATCTGGCTCTGACTGAAACGCAAAAGTGCGGCGAACGTCTACATCCCACAGATCCATTGGCGGCTTGCCGTCGCGCATCCATTGCGCCAATACCTTACCCGCGCCGCCAGAAGATTGGATGCCGATGGAGTTGAAGCCGCAGGCGACAAACAAATTTCGCACTTGCGGGGTCTCACCCAACAGATAACGATCGTCAACGGTGAAACTTTCGGGGCCATTAAAGAACAATTGAATGCCGGTGGTGGCCAATTCAGGGAACCGCCGGGTGGCTTGCTCTAGCATAGGCTCAATATGCGCTAAGTCGTCCGGCAGGGCGTCAAAGCAGAAATCCGCTGGAATACCCTCCATGCCCCAGGGTTTTGCTTGCCGCTCGAAGAAGCCAAGCAGCAGTTTGCCTGCGTCGTATTTGTAGTACACCTGCTCATCCGGAACCCGCAGGGTCGGACGCATTTGCGTAAAGCTCGGCAGTGGCTCCGTGACCAAGTAAAAATGTTCTGCCGCGTGTAGCGGCAAGTGCACATTGTGCTGACTCGCGAAGTCGCGAGACCACATACCGCCAGTGATCACCACTTGGCGTGCGCGCACCAAGGCGCCGTCTTCTAAATACACCCCCACCACGCGATCGTGTTCCAACGCAAGCTTAGCGACCGCAGTGTGCTCAAATATCTGCGCACCAGCGTTACGTGCGCCCTTGGCGAGTGCCAACGTGGTGTCCACTGGATTAGTTTGGCCGTCGCCGGGTAAGTACACGCCGCCCAGCACGTCGTCGGTATCGATGCCGGGCCAGCGCTCGCGCACAAACTCAGGTCCTATCAACTGGCAATTGACACCAAACGCATTGGCCATGGTGGCTTGGCGTTTTAGCTCCTCTAGCCGTTCGGCGTGCAGTGCTAGGGTCATGGAGCCAGTGTTTTGATAACCGGTTTCTTGACCGGTCTGCGCTGCGAGGCTGGCAAACAACTCGGTGGAGTATTGCGCCAACTGCGTCATGTTCTTCGATGCACGTAATTGCCCCACCAGCCCTGCAGCGTGCCAGGTGGTACCGCAGGTCAGTTGCTTACGCTCGAATAGCACGACATCGCTCAGGCCGAGCTGAGCCAAATGGTAAGCCACGGAGCAGCCGACGATACCGCCGCCAATAACGACTATGTCTGCGCGACTAGGTGGTGTTGTCATTGTTGCTTAGTGCACTTGTGATTGGCGAAAACATAGCAGCTTCAGAGGTCGCTTGTTGAAAGATCGGAGGTGCATAGTGTTGGCCACTTTTCGTTCGTCCATTGCAGTTTGCGAATGTGTAAGTAGGCTCGGTAGTCCTGGTCTGGGCGCTTGGCGTGGTGCAGCAGCCAATCCTGCCCAGCCTCGCTAAAAAAATCGCTGTGTCCCGTGCCTACATACGCGCCGTCGCTGGCAATTAATAGCGTACCGCCACCGAGATACATGGGCCACCCATCCGCATCGAGATACGGTCCCTCAATTTGGCGCGCGCGCCCAACACGCACTTGATACTGAGTTTCCGCACCCAGACAGCAATGATTGAACGAGACAAACAAATAGTAGAAACCGTCGCGGTGTAGCAGATGCGGCGCTTCAATGATTGGGTCGTTTTGCAGCAAAAAACGCTGGGCCAAGGTGGTGAACTCGGCCTCTGGCAAAGGCTTTAACGATTCTGGGTCGAGTTGCACAAGTTTAATGCCACCGATGGTTGAACCAAATACCAACCACGGGGTTTCATCCACATCGGCAAAAAAGTGGCCGTCAATAGCGTTAAAAGTGGCCTGCTCGTTACCGCAATAAATGTCTACGCCCTCGAAGTGGGGTGCAGATCGCAAAATCAAACCGTGGTCGACCCACGCGTACGCTGGATCCGTTGAATCTAAACTGGCGTTGCTCGCCAGGCCTGTTGCTGCGTTGCAGGTGTTAGAGAGATGCGACTGATAGAAGTACAGGTAGCGACCTTGGTAAAAGCTCAGATCTGGCGCACCAATGTGATTAGCGTCGGGAATTTGCTCCAGTAACCACTCGGGCAGGGCATCGAAGACCTGCCCCGCCAGACGCCATTGACGTAGATCCTCGGACTCATAAAAACTGCCGAGATTACTCGACGAATAGACGTAATAGCGACCGTTGGCGCGAATTAAACTTGGATCGTGGATAGGGCTGGTCTGCGAATCAGGATCGGCAATGTTTGGATTCAGCGTGCAGGTGAGTTCGGCCTTGGTACAGCCTGGTAGCAGTAGTACCAGTGCCAGCGTCAGCAGCGGTGCTATTTTTGGTGATGCTTCGGAGTGATGTTGCATGCTAGCCAAGGGTCTCGAATATTCGACAAGATGTTGGATAGTAGGGCGTCAGCGCGAAATACGATATAACCTGTGAGCGGCTGAACGGCTGCTATCTTGTCAGATTTTAAGCGGGGAGAAACTAGGGTGAGCGAAGTGAGCGAAGCGCGACCGAACGTGGTGGTATTGTTTCCTGATCAGTTGCGTGCGTTGTCGTTGCCGCTATTTGGCGAGCAGCAAATCAGTACGCCGAATATTGATCGCCTGGCGGCTGATAGTTTGGTGCTGGAAAACGCTATCTCTAATTGCCCTGTGTGCACGCCCGCTCGGGCGATGTTGTTGACTGGTCGCTACCCGCAAACTACCGGCCATTTGATCAACACCACACGCACCCGTCACTCGGAGATTTCAATTGGCGACGCGTTTGGTAATGCCGGCTACAAGACTGCATGGGTGGGTAAATGGCATTTGCACACCGGGCTTTGGCCAGCCTTGGACCGTATGCCTCAGCACCCCGATTGGGTTCCAGAGGGTCGCGACCGCTTGGGTTTTGACTACTGGCGTGCCTACAACCAGCACATGGTTTACTTCGATGGTTTTGTGCACAAGGACGATTGGAACTACGAGCGCTGGCAAGGCTATGAAACTGATGGTTTGCTGAATTACGGCTTCGAGTTTATGGACAGCGTGGGTGAGGATCCTTTTCTACTGTTCTTGTCGCCCCATCCGCCACATTACACTCCCTTTAAGTTTGCTCCAGACCACTGTTATGCGCGGCTGCCACAGACCCTTGAGCTGCCAGAAAATGTGCCGGAACACATGCTAGGCGCCTCGCTGGACATGTATCGCCACTACTTAGCGATGATTCTGGCGGTAGATGACATGTTGGGAAAGCTCCTCGATTACCTCGAACAGCAAGGCTTCGCGGACAATACAATCGTGCTATTTGCCTCAGACCACGGTACCCAAGGTGGCGGTCAGGGAGTGAACCCTTGGTCAAAGAAAAACCCGTATGAAAATTCAATTCGTATTCCCGCACTACTTCGTTACCCGGGGGTTATTCAGCCTGGCGTAAGTCACAAGATGACCAGCATGGTGGACTTTTTCCCAACCTTGTGTGGACTTGCTGGTGTGCCAGTACCACGCAGCATAGAGGGTTCGGATTTATCTAACGATTGGCGTAGTAGCGCGGCCGACGACAGCGCTTTCATTATGAATTTCTCCAAGTGGTTTGACTGGTTTCAAGATGGCGCCGAATGGCGAGGCGTGCGCACCCAACAGCATATGTACGCGGAGTGGTTGAGTGGCAGGGTGGAATTGTACGACCTTGAGCAAGATCCATTACAAATGCGTAACCTGGCGGGTCGATCAGGTGCACTCGAGACGCGACTGCAAGATTTACTGCGTACGCACCAACAACAACGGCAAGATGAACTGGTGCCATGTACTGATTGGAAGCATTGGTTGGACGAGCAGCGTCGGGTGGTGCGTAATGCTCATGGGCCGCTCAGTCATCCAGAATCCGAACCAGATTGGTCTTTGCTGCGTTAACCCGAGAAAATTGACCGTTGCCAAGCAGATGATTGGTCCCAACCGAAATACCTTCCACACTGGCAAATAACCAAATGTTACCGATCCTATAATCAAGCTCGGTAGTGAGTATGGTTTAATTGGATCATGGTTCGAACGTTAATTTTCACCGACCTTGATGGC
>MDTB01016334.1_pt1 | contig 10402 bp, 9 predicted proteins | sample 811161 | NCBI WGS metagenome assembly MDTB01 (sample SAMN05326650, study PRJNA326480) | marine metagenome | isolation source: seawater | place: Mediterranean Sea | collected 2009
CGACAAAAAATTATTTACTCCTTTGGAGACCAATTTCATGGCATCAACATCCAAACCGCTATCTGTTTCGTCTAAAATTACAAATCTTGGCTCAAGTAAACACATTTGTAATATTTCATTACGTTTTTTTTCTCCACCGGATGCACCCACATTGACCGGTCTTTTCATCATTTCTTCATTAATTTCTAAATCTTTTGCTATACTACGCACAAGCTTTAAAAAGTCTGCCGCGTTGAGTTCCTCTTGACCTCTTGTTTTTCTTTGTGAATTAAGAGCGGTCCTAAGAAAATTCATGTTGCCAACTCCAGGTATCTCAATAGGATATTGAAACGCCATAAAGACCCCAAGCGCTGCTCGTTCTTCAACCTCAGATTCTAACAGGTCACTTCCGTCAAAGTTAACAGTACCACTATCAACAATGTATCCATCTTTCCCTGCAAGGACACTCGAGAGTGTGGATTTGCCAGACCCATTTGGTCCCATTATAGCGTGCACTTCGCCCGGATTAATTGACAGAGATAAGCCTTTTATAATTTGCTTTTCTTCTTCTTCCAAAGAAACTTTTAAATCATCGATCTTTAACATACTAACCAACAGAACCTTCTAAAGAAATTGCCACCAATTTTTGTGCCTCCATAGCAAATTCCATAGGTAATGCTTGCAGCACTTCCTTGCAAAACCCATTAACAATTAAGGCAACAGCATCTTCTTCTTGGATACCCCTTTGCATACAATAGAAGAGCTGATCTTCATCTACCTTTGACGTGGTAGCTTCATGTTCTGCTCTTGAGCTACTATTATTTACCTCGATATAGGGTACCGTATGCGCTCCGCATTTATTACCAATTAGCAAGCTATCACATTGGGTAAAATTTCTTGAGTTTTGTGATCTACCTCCAATTTGGACCAGTCCTCGGTAGGTATTTTGAGCCTTTCCAGCACTAATTCCCTTGGACACAATTCTGCTGTTTGTGTTTTTACCGAGGTGTATCATCTTAGTGCCTGTATCGGCCTGCTGCATGTTATTTGTTATCGCTATTGAATAAAATTCACCGGACGAATTTTCACCTTTAAGAACACACGATGGGTATTTCCACGTTATCGCAGAACCAGTCTCAACCTGTGTCCACATTACTTTAGAATTTTTTCCCCTACAATCTGCACGTTTAGTGACAAAATTATAAATTCCGCCAACACCATTCTCATCTCCTGGAAACCAATTTTGTACTGTTGAATATTTAATTTCTGCTTCATCTAGAATTATCAGTTCTACTACGGCAGCGTGTAACTGGCTTTCATCTCTTTGTGGCGCGGTACAACCCTCCAAATAACTCACATACGCATTATTGTCTGCAATAATTAACGTTCGTTCAAATTGCCCAGTGTTTTCAGCATTAATTCTAAAGTAGGTTGATAGCTCCATAGGACACTTTACTCCTTCAGGGATATAAACAAATGAACCGTCGGAAAAAACCGCAGCATTGAGACAAGCAAAAAAGTTGTCTGATATTGGCACAACAGACCCAAGATATTTTTTAACTAAGTGAGGATATTCCTCTATAGCTTCTGATATTGAGCAAAATATAACTCCCACAGATTTCAACTCTTCCTTAAAGGTTGTCCCAACCGAAACACTATCAAAAACTGCATCGACCGCTACCTTTCGATTTGTTACCTCTCCTTCAGGGGCTTCTTCTATTACACCAGCAAGCTTCTTTTGCTCAGTTAAAGGAATTCCCAGCTTGGAGTACGTTTCCAGAAGTTTAGGGTCAACTTCATCTAAGCTCTTTGGCTTTTCTTTCATGTTGGCAGGCCGAGCATAGTAATACTGATTTTGGAAGTCGATCTTGGGAATTTTTAATAGTGCCCAATCCGGTTGTTTAAGTTTTTTCCATCTATTAAAAGCCTTAAGGCGCCAATCAAGCATCCAGCTAGGCTCATTATTCTTTTTTGATATAAGCCTTACAATATCTTCGTTTAATCCTAACGGTGCATATTCGGTTTCTATGTCTGTGGAAAAACCATACTTATACGTATCGCCAACGGACTTGACCGTGGAAAGGGTTTCCTTATCTATTACGTCTCTTGCCTCATAATTATCGGTCATTTGTACAGATTCCCTATCCTTGTATGCGTTAAATATAATTGTTTCCAAGAGAAAATAAAGGCTTCAATATCACTTTTTTTTGTATTGGGGCCCAAAGATACCCTTATTGAACTATGCGTTAGATCCTCATCGTATTCCATTTCCTTTAAAACACTTAGTTCACTTATTTTTCCTGATGAACAAGCTGTCCCTGACGAAACGCTAAAGCCCTCAAGATCTAGTCCAATTACTTGGCTCTCACCTTTCCAACCTGGTGTAATTATACACGATGTGTTAGGCAGTCTATTTTCTTCTTCTCCGACCACCACAGTGTTTTTTGAGATTTCTCTAACTTCATTCTCTAGTAAATTTCTTAACACCTCAATTTCTTGCCAAACACCTTTTTTAACTAGATTAATAGAATAATCTAATGCTTCAGAAAATGCCGCAATAAGAACAAAATTTTCTGTGCCTGCTCTCAATCCAAACTCTTGATTGCCACCAATAACTGTAGGCTGGATTAAATCCTCATCTTTTACGAAAAGTACACCTACTCCTTTTGGTCCACATACTTTGTGTGAAGCTAAAAACAGTGCCTCCGGTTGAAGTTCGTCAAATTTGCAATCAATTTTACCAACAGCTTGAACTGCATCCGTACACGCTATACCTTTTGGCATGTTTTGCAATATACCGGTCTCAGAATTAGCAATTTGCAATGCTAGATTGTTTTTAGAATCGTTAGTTAAAACTTGGCCATTTTTCGTGGTCGGCAAAGACACATTACACCACTTTTTTACACAATCATGTTCAATAGCTGCACAATCCATTTTTTTATTATGCAATAAAAGAGATGCCGACTCAGAAGCACCAGACGTGAATATTATTGTGCCACCATCAAGCCCAAGAAGTTCCATTATATCATCTCGAGATTTTTCTATAATATTTCTTGCCTCTCTTCCCTCTAAGTGAACTGAGCTCGCATTACCAATCAAATCCAAATTTGAGATTAAACTATCTCTAGATCTTTCACACAATAAAGAACTTGCGTTCCAATCAAAATAACGTCTGCCATTTTGCAAAAGCGTCATTAAGCTTTTTCGAAATTTATTACAGCTTGACATGGCTCCATCGAGTCAGAAGCGACGTCGTCTAGTGAAATATTATGTAGAAATAAGTATACTTGAGAGGAGAATTGTTCCCAAAACTTTTCCGTTAAAACTTGCTCAAAAGGTTCTTGCAAAAACTTAGATTGAGATCTACCTTCGCTAGATACAACAGCAAAATTTTCATCAACAGCTTCCATAATATCATGTATTCTAATATTTTTAGGATGGCGATTAAGGCTGAAGCCACCAGATGCTCCTCTAGAAGCTTTCACTAAACCTGCTTTACGTAATTTCATAAAAAGCTGCTCTAGGTAAGTCTGAGATAGATCAAGTTCGTTTGAAATCTCAGCAACTGATACTTTAGAATTCAACTCCTTCCGGGCAATATATGCCATTGCTATCAAAGCGTACTTACCTTTTGTACTTAGTCTCATGCTTAAAAATAATAAATAAAGATGACAATAGGTTTAAAATAGCTTGACTTAGAGGTCAAGCAATTAGTAACTGTATGACATTGATTAATTAAGGATCCTGAATGCCCGAAGTAAACATATCTGGCCCGAGTGGTAGGCTAGAGGGTAGATTTCACCCTCAAAAAAATGAAAGTGCTCCTGTAGCAATAATATTGCACCCACACCCTAAGTTCGGCGGCACCATGAATAACAAAGTTGTTTACAATCTTCACTACTGTTTCTTTAACCTTGGGTTTACTTGCTTAAGATTCAATTTTCGAGGGGTCGGCAAGAGCGAAGGAGAGTTTGATGACGGATTAGGAGAATTGGCGGATGCTGCTTCAGCTTTGGATTTTCTACAAACGCATACCCCAAATTCAAGTGCTTGTTGGGTAATAGGCTTTTCCTTTGGATCATGGATAGGAATGCAGCTTTTGATGAGAAGACCAGAAATAAGTGGCTTTGTATCGGTGTCGCCCCCGGCTAATTCATACGATTTTAGTTTTTTGGCTCCCTGCCCTTCCTCAGGATTGATTGTCAACGGTGGTTTGGACAGTATTGTGCCTCCATCAGATATTAAGGTATTGTCAGATCGATTAAAGCTTCAAAAAGGAATAGAAGTTTCTCACAAAGAAATTGAAGGTGCTGATCATTTTTTTACCAATTTCGAAGAAGAAATGACAAAAGCAGTTAATGAATACCTTGCTACCAGGTTAGATTTTTAAATTAACTTATATTAATGTTGAAAAGTAATCTTCTAAATAACTTACGAAACCGAGGCTTTATTAATGATTGTACCGATTTAGTAGGTCTCGATGATTTACTAAAGCGAACAAAAATTACCTGCTACATAGGCTATGATGCAACTGCCGCTTCTCTTCATGTAGGACATCTTATGAATATAATGATGCTGAGATGGTTTCAGAAAGATGGACACAGAGTGATAACTTTGTTGGGGGGTGGGACAACAAAAATAGGGGACCCTTCTTTTAGAAAAACTGAGAGACCACTTATAAATGATGAAACAATAAATACTAATTTAGTTAGTCTCAAATCAATATTTTCGAAATACATGAACTTTTCATCCGACTTTCCAGATGCATTAATGCTAAACAATGACGAATGGTTAAGCAAGTTAAACTACTTGGAATTTCTTAGAGATACTGGAAAGCATTTCTCGATCAACAGAATGCTTAGCTTCGAGTCAGTCAAAAGTAGGCCGCAAAAAAATGACCCACTGAGCTTTCTAGAATTTAATTATATGATTTTGCAAGGTTATGATTTCTATAAACTTAACAAAGATCACAAATGCATTCTTCAGATGGGTGGATCTGATCAGTGGGGTAACATCGTTAACGGCATCGAATTAACTAGACGGATGAATGGCAACAAACTTTTTGGTTTGACTTCACCATTGTTAACAAATTCTGCTGGCGAAAAAATGGGGAAATCGCTGAATGGAGCAATTTGGCTAAATGAAGAAAATCTCTCACCTTATGAATTTTGGCAGTTTTGGCGGAACTGTGATGATGATGACATAGAAAAATTTCTTCTTCTTTTCACAGAATTTTCTACCGAAAAAATTAAAGAGCTTACTGAAAGAAAGGGTCACTATCTAAATGAAGCCAAAATAATTTTGGCAAATGAGGTTACCAACCTATGTCATGGAAAAATAAAGGCAGCTGATGCATTTAAAGCATCCCAAGCAGTTTTCAATGAAAACGTTGGTTCCAACAATCTTCCTACAATTGAAATCAGCAAAGAAGATTGTCCCAAAAATATTTCTATTATTCAACTACTGACGATGTCGGGAATGGTGAAATCAGGGAAAGAAGCAAGACGTTTAATAAACGATAAAGCTGTAAAGCTTGAAGGGAAGTTAATAAACGATATCTCCGACAACTACGAAACAACTAATTTTGTTGATCCTCAAAAGCTATCAATTGGAAAGAAGAAGCATTTTAACGTTGTTATTATTTAAGCCTATTTCTCTAAATAAACTTTTTTCATAATATCTGGATTTATGACGGTACCGTTTTTTTTTAAATCTCCTCTTTTAATATTGCTTAAAACTTCCATGCCAGAACTAACCATGCCAAAAACTGTGTAGTTGTTATTTAAATGAGGAGCAGGCTTAAACATAATAAAAAACTGGCTGTTAGCGGAGTTTGGGTCTTGTGATCTGGCCATGCCCACAGTACCTTTAACAAACGGCAAATCAGAAAACTCAGATGGCAGGTTTGGTAACGATGAGCCCCCTCTGCCTACTAGATCTGGGTTAAACTCTTTGCTATTACCAAACTGTACGTCTCCAGTTTGCGCCATAAAACCCTCAATCACTCTGTGGAATACCACACCATTATAAGAGCCGGCGTTAACTAAGGCTTTTATTCTCTCTACGTGCAAAGGTGCGACATCGGGAAATAAAGTTATTTCAATTCTCCCTGTGACTTCCCCCGCCACTTCAATGACCAAATTATTGTCAGCAAAAATGGGTTTAAAGAAAAATGAGGAAAAAATGACACTTAAAAGAATTTTTTTTAAAAAGTAGGCTCTAAACATTTTTAATTGTCTTTATGAAATCAGGGTCATCAACTTTTCCATTATCTAATTGATCTCCTTTTTTAATTTTATCTACAACTTCCATACCTTTAACAACTTTCCCCCATACAGTATATTGATTATTTAAATGAGGACTATCTTCAAGCATGATAAAAAACTGACTATTAGCAGAATTTGGGTTTTGTGATCTGGCCATGCCTACAATACCTCTAGAAAATGGCTCAGAAGTGAATTCGGCTTCAAGATCAGGCAATTCTGATCCACCCATTCCCGCACGATCAACTTGAAAACCATTTTTTAAAGATCCGTACTGACCGTCACCCGTTTGAGCCATAAAGCCCTCAATCACTCTATGAAACACTACTTCATCAAAGTACTTATCCTTAGATAATTTCACTATTCGCTCACAATGCATTGGGGCAAGGTTACTAAGAAGTTCAATCGTTATGTTTCCCTTATTTGTTTCTAAAACAATATTTTTTTTTGTGATCTTTTTAGTTGCTTTTTTTTTCTTTAATGCCATTTCTAATCCTTTTTTTGGCTTTCAAACTTACTATTGATTGCTAATGCAATATCATCTGTTACGAATTTATCTATATTGCCACCAAGTTTTGCAATTTCCTTCACTAATCGCGATGCGATAGCTTGGCATCCTGCATCAGCCATTAAGAAAACAGTCTCTATTTTATTATCTAAAACCCTATTCATTCCAACCATTTGGAATTCATATTCAAAATCTGATACCGCTCTTAAACCTCTTATTATTAGAGAGGCTCCCACATCTTTTGCACACTCTATAAGCAGATTTTTAAAAGGATGCACAGTAATGTCTGCACTTAGCGTCTTTAAGCTAGCTATTTCTTTCTCTATTAGCTGTACTCTTTCTTCTAATGAGAATAGTGGGTTTTTATCATTGTTTATCGCCACTCCAATTACCAATTTGTCAACAAGCAACGAAGCTCTGCTAATAATATCTATATGCCCAAGTGTTAGGGGGTCAAAGGTACCGGGGTACAATCCTACTCGCATTTGGTTCTTCCTTCTTTTCTCAGCTATTTATTAGATGACATTCAAACAATAGGACTTAAAAACTCTCCTGTAAAACTTTCTTTAACAGTCTTGATGTATTCTGGGGTACCTTGGCAAACCACCTCACCACCTTTGTCGCCTCCTTCTGGACCAATATCAATTACATAGTCAGCTGTTTTGATAACATCCAAGTTGTGTTCGATAACAACAACTGTGTTACCTTTGTCGACAAGCTCATGCAGAATTTCAAGAAGCTTTTTAATATCATCAAAATGTAACCCTGTTGTAGGCTCATCTAAAATATATAGCGTTGACCCAGAGCTCCTTCTGGAAAGTTCTTTTGCAAGCTTAACCCTTTGCGCTTCTCCTCCTGATAGAGTTGTTGCCTGTTGGCCAACTTTTATGTAACCTAATCCCACTCTTTTAAGAGTTGACATCTTCTCTCTTATCGAAGGGACAGCTTTAAAAAAATCTTCAGCTTCGCTTACAGTCATTTCCAAAACATCCGAAATATTTTTGTCTTTGAATTTAACCTCTAAGGTCTCTCTATTATATCTCTTACCGAGGCACTGGTCGCATTCAACATAAACATCAGCAAGAAAATGCATTTCTATCTTAATTAGTCCATCACCTTGGCATGCCTCACATCTCCCACCTTTAACGTTGAAAGAAAATCGTCCTGGCATGTAACCTCTTGCTTTTGATGAAGGCAACCCTGTAAACCAATCCCTTATATGCGTAAAGGCACCGGTATAAGTAGCAGGGTTGGATCTTGGAGTTCTTCCGATGGGAGACTGGTCTATATCAATAACTTTTTCAAAGTTCTCTAAACCTTCAATCTTTTGATACTTTGCAGGAGTTTGTTTTGAGCCATTAAGTTTCGAAGCAGCTGCTTTAAAAAGTGTTTCAATGACTAAGGTAGACTTTCCTCCTCCAGAAACACCTGTCACGCATACAAATAGTTCTGTGGGAAAAGAAACAGTCAAGTTTTTGAGATTGTTACCATTTGCTCCAATTAATTTAACCTCAGATATTCTTTTAGTTCTTCTTTTTTGTGGAATGGGTATACTTTTCTTACCTGAAAGATAAAGTCCTGTGAGTGACTTTTCATTTCTAATAACATCTACCGGCGAGCCTTGCGCAACAATATAACCACCCTTGACGCCCGCACCTGGGCCTAGGTCGATAACGTGATCAGCTTCTCTTATTGCTTCTTCATCGTGCTCAACCACTAAAACAGAGTTGCCCTGTGCTTTTAGGTCTTTAAGAGTTTTAATCAGTCTCCTATTATCCCTTTGGTGTAATCCAATGGAAGGTTCGTCTAATACATATAGTACGCCAGTCAGACCTGAACCGATTTGGCTTGCCAGTCTGATCCTCTGGCTTTCTCCTCCAGATAATGTGCCTGAAGCACGGCTTAGAGTTAGATATTCTAGACCTACATTGTCTAAAAAGGTTAACCTGTTTGAGATTTCTCTGATAATGGCGCTACCGATTTGTAGTTGCGATTTGGAAAGAACCTTCTCTAACTTTCCTGCCCATACCAACAATTGTTTAATTGATTTGTTACAACACTCCCCAATATTTAAATCCGCTACCCTAACACAGAGAGCTTCCTTTTTTAGCCTGTAACCATTACATTTAGCACAAGCTTTCTCACTTCTATAACGCTTAAACTCTTCTAATAGCCAAGGCTCAACTGTTTCATTAAACCTACGCTTAAGGTTAGAGATAACCCCTTCAAATGATTTTTTAGTATTATAAACTCGTCCTCCATCGTCAAACCTAAAAGTTACTTGTTCTCCTTCATTACCATAAAGCAACATTTTCTTAATATTTTCATCAAGTTCATCCCAAGGAATGGTAGGATTAAAATTGTAATGTTTTGATAAAGCCTCAATTGTCTGTCGATAGTAGGGGTTTGAACTCCTTGTCCATGGGACAATAGCTCCATCATAAACCGATAATTTCTCATCTATAACCACTAAGCTTTCATCAAACTGGTCTTCCCGGCCAAGCCCATCGCACGCTTCACAAGCCCCAGTGGGAGCATTAAAAGAAAATAGCCTCGGCTCTATTTCTCCTAGAGTAAAACCAGAAACAGGGCAGGCAAACTTTTCAGAGAATACTAGAGGGTCCTTTTCATCATTTTCGTCAAAAAGATCAATAACGACTAAACCACCAGATATATCTAAAGCAGTTCTTAAGCTGTCAGCAAGCCTTTCGCCTATTCCATCTTTAGAGCCAGATATCAAACGATCAACAAGTACATCTATATTATAACGATATTTTTTATCTAATACCGGCATCTCGTCGATGTCGAAGAGCTCTCCGTTTATTCTGACCCTCTGAAAACCTTTTTTTGTTATCTCGGTAATTTCTTTTTTGAATTCTCCTTTTCGGTCTTTTACTAATGGAGCATAGATATATAATTTATGACCAGGGTCGAGTTTTAGCACTGCGTCTATCATATCGGATATTTGTTGAGCTTTAATGGGTTTGCCCGTAGCTGGACTATACGGCACCCCAACTCTGGCAAATAATAGTCTGAGATAGTCATAAATTTCCGTAACCGTACCAACGGTTGAACGGGGATTCTTACTTGTTGTTTTTTGCTCAATAGAAATGGCTGGAGATAATCCGGATATACTTTCTACATCTGGTTTTTGCATCATATTTAGAAATTGTCGTGCATAAGCTGAAAGACTTTCCACATAACGACGCTGACCTTCCGCGTAAATTGTGTCGAATGCTAAAGACGACTTCCCAGATCCAGATAAACCGGTTAAGACCACCAGCTTATCTCTCGGAATATCAACATCTATTCCTTTCAAATTATGTTCTTTAGCAGACCGAACTTTAATATGTGAGATAGAGTCCAAAGAAAATCCTCCTAGTCTTCAATTAAAGCAAATACGAAATATTTAAAGTACTTTTTAATATTCACCTTGATAGTTTGTTGAAAATTATATACTTCGATGTTACATTTGTTATTGCGAGGTTTATATAATGGCTGGAAGTTTGAATAAGGTTCTTCTTATTGGAAGATTGGGAAAAGACCCAGAATTACGAGAGTTCCCATCTGGGGGAAAGGTTTGCAACTTTTCTCTTGCTACAAGCGACACTTGGAAAGACTCAAATACCGGCGAAAAACAAGAACGGACCAG
>MDTB01023898.1_pt1 | contig 10402 bp, 8 predicted proteins | sample 811161 | NCBI WGS metagenome assembly MDTB01 (sample SAMN05326650, study PRJNA326480) | marine metagenome | isolation source: seawater | place: Mediterranean Sea | collected 2009
ATTTTTAAATCTCTCTCCAAAAAAGAAGTTATACTTAGTTTCCTAAATTTAGGTGGAGGTATGCCAACTACTTATAAAAATAAGGTTTATAACTGTAAAATTTATTCTTCTAATATTCTCAAGTCTATAAATACTAATTTTGGAAATTTAAAACCAGTAAGAATAATAATTGAACCAGGAAGGTTTTTAGTAGCTAACGCTGGAGTAATAGAAACAGAAGTTATATTAGTTTCTTCTAGAGATCAATACAATAAAAAAAGATGGGTTTATATTGATGTAGGAAGGTACAATGGTCTAGCTGAGACAGAGGGAGAGGCTATTCATTATGAAATAAAGGCAAAAGTATCAAAAAAAGTTAAAAAAGAAAACTTTATTCTAGCTGGACCAACATGTGATGGGCACGATATTATTTATAAGAAAAAAGAATGTATTCTTCCTAGTAATTTAAAGAGTGGTGATAAATTAAGAATACTATCTGCGGGCGCTTATACAACAGTATACAGCTCTAATTTTAATGGTATAAAAAATATTTCTGAATACTTTATTGAATAAAACTTATACAAACTTTAGAAAGTTTGGAGAATAAAATGCACCTTTTCTTATTTCTTTATTGTAATAAGATGTTTTAATTTTTGCTTTTCTATTTATTAATTTATTTTTTTTCAAATCAACTTTATTAGAGCTCCAAACTAATGCCATATAACCGCCTATATAAGAGGGTACAACTGTTAAAAAAACTCCATTTTTTTTAAAAGTTTTATTTACATACTTAAGAACTTCTTTAGTTTCTGACTTTTGTAAGAAGGGAACACCACTTTGAAATATTGCTATTCCTTCATCCATTAAAATATTATTAACATTTTTATAAAACTTCTCCTTGAATAAACTTTTACCTGCTCCTACAGGGTCAGGTCTATCCGCTATTATTAAATCATATTTATTTTTAGTAGCAGCTATAAAGTCAAAAGCGTCTTGAAAAAATATATTAACCTTTTTATTGTTTAAAGAATTTTTATTTATTTTTTTAAAATATTTAGCACTTAGTTTAACAACCTCTTTATCTATATCAACTAGATCTATTTTTTTTATAAAATTATATTTTAGTATTTCTTCCGCAACTGCTCCATCACCTCCTCCTATAATCAAAACATTTTGAGGGCTTTTTAAAACCTGTATAGCTGGATGAACTAACATTTCTGAATATGCAGCTTCATCTTTTTCTGTAACTTGAATAATTCCATCCAGAACTAAAATTCTCCCATAAACTGAGGTATCTAATATTTGTATTCTTTGGTACTTAGATTTTTTATCTATAAGAACTTTGTTTACCGTAACTTCTTGCCTCAGACCTATATGTAAAACTTCTTTAAAAAAAGCATTCATTTGTTTCTCCATAAAAATTTATTAATCCCACTTAACCCACTCTTTATTATTTTTTCTAGTAAACATAGGATATGAATTTTTTTTATCAAATAATTTTTTATTTTCTTTTAGATTAATTAACCTATCTATTAAGAACTCTGTCACATCAGCAATAGGAAGTAATTTTGCTTTATTAATTTCTATCCAACCCAGATCATCAAGTTCTCCATTAGATTTAATTGTCCCTATAAAATTTTCATAGTTAGCTATAAAAAACCTTGCATGGAATCTAATTCTTAAATAAGTAGGAGTTATAGCTCTACCAAAATAAAATAAGTTGTCAAAACACGGAGATAGGGAATTCTTTAAAAATTTATCCCAGCTATTATTTAGAAAAGGAATTTTATTTTTGTTATCTATATTTCTTTTTGCTAAGAATAAATTACACTCTTCTGCTGTTTCCCTAACTCCAGCTAACATAATTGCCCTTGTATGATTATCAGATCTTGTTTTAATTTTATTTTTATTAATATTTATAGGCAAATTAAAAAAGTTTTTAAGCTGGTAATCTACTTTATCGACTGCACCACCTGGAAAAACATAGATGCTTGGCATAAATTTTGATTTAATTGATCTTTTTCCCATTAATACATAATATTTTTTATTTTTTTTTTTATATATTATTACACTAGCTGCGTCTCTTGGTTTTGTTGGAATAGTTTCATTTTTTTTCATGATATTTATTAAATAATTTTAGTAAAAAATTGTAAACTAATTTATTTCTTTATTTATATTGTTTAAGCTTTAATATATTCAAATGCAAAAAAATTTAAGAAATCATTCGTTAAAAAACTATGATAATGTTGAAAAAATTAGTTTCTTAGTAAAAAAGTTAATGGCGCCTAACCCTAGCCCTTTTACTCTTTTTGGAACAGGAACCTTTATTATAGGAAGAAAACAAGTTTGCATCATAGACCCAGGCCCTTTAATTGAAAGTCACATAAATAAGTTGCTAAATTCTATAGATAGGAAGCGCATATCACATATATTAGTTACTCATACGCACGCAGATCATTCTCCTGCTGCAAATATTCTTAAAAAAGAAACAGGAGCAAAAACCTATGCTTTTGACTCTTACCCTAAAGGAATAATAGGAAATAGGTTTGAAGAGGCACATGATAAAAACTTTGTTCCAGACATTAGGCTAAAAGATAATGATATAATCCAAGGAGAGGATTGGACTATTAAGGCTATTCATACACCTGGGCATACATCAAATCATCTATGTTACTCTTTAGAGCAAGAAAAAATTCTTTTTACGGGCGATCATGTAATGGGATGGGCAACTACAGTTGTAGTTCCTCCGGATGGTGATATGGATGATTACATAGAAAGTTTGAAGAAGCTCCTTTTATATGATTATAGTATTTATTATCCAACTCACGGAAACCCAATAAAAGAGCCCAAGAAATATGTAAGAGGATTAATTACTCATAGAAAAATGAGAGAAGTCCAAATATTAGAAGAGCTAAAAAAAAATAGCTTATGCATAGATGAAATGGTTCCTAAGTTTTATTCAACTACTGACAAAAGGTTATGGCCTGCAGCCTCAATGTCATTATTAGCCACATTGATAAGCTTAGAAAAGAAAAAAAAAATATTTTGTAAAAAAAATGATTTAGAAGATAACAAAAAAGTTTGGCTATACAATAAACTATAAAAACAAGTATTAAGATGATTTTAAATAGAAGTTATATAAGAAAAAATAAGCATATTTTTTACGGTGTTGCTATAGGAAACTTTGATGGTATTCATTTAGGCCATAGATTTTTATTAAATAAACTATTGTCCTGTAAAAAGTCAAGCAAAGATAAGGTGGCTGTTATAACATTCAATCCTCATCCTATTAAAATATTAAAGCCTAGTGTCTGGAAGAAAAACTTAATAACATTTAGAACTAAATTTCGCTTACTAGAAAAATTAGGGATTGATACTTTATTTCAAATTCCTTTTACGAAAGACTTTAGTAATTTAAATGCTCGTTTTTTCATAGAGGAAATATTAATTAAAAATATTCAATCAAAAAATATTCTAGTGGGAGAAGATTTTAGATTTGGAAAAAATAGGGAGGGCGATATTCACCTTTTAACAGAGTACTCAGACCAAAATAAATTTAATTTAAAGTATTATAAAAAAAAAGGTACAAATAAGCACAATTACTCCTCTAGCATAATAAGAGAATTAATAAAGTCAGGAGATTTAGAGAGTGCTAACTCTTATTTAGGTTATTATTGGGAAGTTGAAGCAAAAGTAATAAAAGGGAAGGCTAAAGGAAGAGAGCTAGGGTTTCCAACAGCTAATTTAAATTATAACTACCAGATTGCTCCTGCGAATGGTATTTATGCAGCTTGGATAAAAATAGAAGGTGATAATATATGGAGAAAGGCAGCTATTTCCTCTGGAATAAGACCCCATTATAACGGCACAAAAAAAATACTGGAAGTACATTTACTTTTTTTTTCAGGTAATTTATACCAAAAGAGATTGAGAGTTGCTTTTATAAAAAAAATTAGAGATGAAGCTAAATTTGAAAATGAAAAAGCTATGATCAAGCAAATGGAGATAGATTGTAAAACTGTGCAAAATATTTTAAAAAATAAATATATTAAAAATGATAATCAAGGAACCTTATGAAGGATAGTAAAAAATATAACGATACGTTAATGCTTCCAAAAACTAATTTTGAAATGAGAGCAAATCTTCCAGAAAAAGAATTACAAACACTTAAATTTTGGGAGACCATAGGGTTATGGAAAAACTTAAGAGAGGCTAGTAAAGGAAAAAAGAAGTTTATCCTTCATGATGGACCTCCTTATGCTAATGGTCCAATCCACATGGGCACTGCTGCTAATAAAATTTTAAAAGATATAATTAATAGGACTATGCAGATTGAAGGATATGATGCTGAGTTTGTTCCAGGATGGGATTGTCATGGGCTTCCTATAGAATGGCAGATAGAAAAAGAGTATAGAAAAAAAGGACTAAATAAAGATGATATAAATATTAGAGATTTTAGAAAAGAATGTAGAGACTTTGCTACTAAGTGGATAGATGAACAGAAAAAGTCATTCATTAGACTATTTGTTTTGGCCGATTGGAATAAACCCTATCTTACTATGGACTATAAGGCTGAGGCAACTATTTTAAAAGAATTTAGCAAGTTTTTTCTAGATGGAAGTTTGTATAGAGGGTCTAAGCCTGTTATGTGGTCACCTGTTGAAAAAACTGCTTTAGCAGAGGCTGAAATTGAATACAAAAATATATTATCTAAATCTATTTATGTACCATTTAAAATTATAAAAAGCGAAGACAAGGATCTTATTGATAACAGTTTAGTTATATGGACTACTACGCCATGGACAATCCCAGGAAATCAAGCTGTAGCCTATGGTGAAAATATAACTTATGTAATAATAGATTTAGATTCTTCAGAATTAAATACTACATCTAATAAAAAGTTAATAGTCGCAAAGTCAATGTTAGAAAAGGTAGTAAGCTTTTGTAATATTCAAAAATACGATATAATTAGGGAGTTTAAAGGTTCTACTTTGCAGGGAACTATAGCTTGCCATCCTCTTTACCAAAAAGGATATACTGAAGAAATACCATTGTTAAATGGAGACTTTGTTGACGATAGTGAAGGTACAGGTTTTGTTCATATTGCTCCATCTTATGGAGAAGATGATTTTTATTTGGCTAAATTAAATAATATAGAAATTAAGGATATAGTTCATGATAATGGAGTTTATAAAGAAAACACTCCAATATTTGCAGGAGTACATGTATTTAAAGCAGATGAGCATGTTATAGAAAGCTTAAAGAATGAGAATAGATTGATAGGCGTAAGAGATTATGAACACTCTTATCCTCACTCTTGGAGGTCAAAAAAACCAGTGATATATAGAACTACACCCCAATGGTTTATAAGTATGGATAAAAATAAATTGAGAGAAAAGGCTTTAAGGGGTATAGAAAGTACAAAGTGGATACCTGCTTCTTCAAAAAATAGAATTAAAAAAATGGTAAGTGATAGACCAGACTGGTGTGTATCAAGACAAAGGTCCTGGGGTGTTCCTCTAACAATTTTTATAGATAAAAGTACAGGTGAGCCAGTTAAAGACAAAAAGATAATGGATGCAATTATTTTAGAGGTAGAAAAAAATGGTTCTGACATATGGCTTTCTTCAGATGCCACAAAGTTTTTAGGGAAAGATAAAGATCCAAATAACTATGAAATTATTAGAGATATTCTTGATGTATGGTTTGACTCAGGTTCAACTCATGCATTTGTTTTAGAAGATAAATTGAGGTGGCCAGCAGACCTTTATTTAGAAGGAACAGACCAACACAGAGGGTTTTTTCAATCCTCTTTGTTAGAAGCTTGTGGTACTAGGGGAGAACCTCCTTATAAGAGTGTTCTTACCCATGGCTTTGTTCTTGATGGAAAGGGAAGAAAAATGTCTAAGAGCTTGGGTAATATTGTAAAACCAGAAGACATTTTGAAAAAGTCAGGTGCTGATATTTTAAGGTTATGGGTTGCTACTACTGATTATACAGAAGATATGAGAATAGGAGACGAAGTTTTATCTAACTTAAATGATTATTATAGAAAAATAAGAAATTGTTTTAGGTTTCTTTTAGGAAACATTAGTGACGCTAAAATTGAGGATTGTTTAACTTATGATAGTTTGAGCGAACTTGATAAATATATTCTAGCAAAACTTTCAGACTTAAATTACAAAAGAATTGATGCTATAAAAGAACATTCATATCATAATTTTTATAGACAATTATTTGAATTTTGTTCTGTTGACTTATCATCATTCTATTTTGATATAAGCAAAGATGTACTATATTGTAATTCTTTACAAAGTGAAGAAAGAAAGGGAGTAATTACAGTTTTGTACCATCTATATGATTGTTTGACAAACTGGTTTGCTCCAGTTTTATGTCATACGATGGAAGAGACTTGGAAAGAACTTCGAACAGAAAAAATAAAAAGTGTACATTTAAAAGTTTCAAAAAAAATGTCAGACTTATGGCATCAAGAAGAACTTATTAACAAGTGGAAACTAATTAGAAAGGTAAGAAGATTAGTAAATACTGCTATAGAAAACGTAAGAAATAAAAAACTAATAGGCTCAAGTTTAGAAGCTGAAATATACATTCATATTGATAGTAAAAATTTACAAAATTTATTAAAAGGCATAGATCTTAAAAAGATTTTAATGGTATCAAAGTTTATATTTTTAGAAAATGTTGACGATAAGATACCAGACACTCTATATGAAACTAAAAATGAAGAAGAAAGTATGCTGATACAAATCAAGAAAACAAACTATTTAAAGTGTATTAGGTGCTGGAAGTTTGAAGAAGAAGTAGAGGAGAAAGATTCTTTGTGTTTAAGGTGCAAAAAAACTTTAGCAAGCAATGAATAAAAGACTTCCCAATAATTATATCTTTGAGTGTTTAGCAGCTTTTATTTTATTAATAATAATTGATCAAAGTACAAAAATTTTTATTGCAAAGCTCATGTTTAATAATATGTTTGAAAGTATAGGTTTGCTTCCTTTCTTAAATATTGTATTTGTAAGAAATACTGGAATTAGTTTTGGTCTTTTTAGTGATGGGGGTCTGCTTAATAGATATTTTTTTACTTCCTTTTCTATTATTATAGGAAGTATTTTGCTTTTTGTTTCCTTAGTAACTAAAGAAAAGTTTATGCGACTATCTCTGTTAATGATTTCTGGTGGAGCTATAGGGAATGCCCTAGATAGAATATATTTTGGAGGTGTAATAGACTTTATAGATTTTTTTATATATAATTTCCATTGGCCTGCTTTTAACTTTGCAGATATATTTATAACCCTAGGGGTAATACTTCTATTTTTTGAAAATATTTTTGGTAAAGTACGTAATGACTAAAAAATTAATAATTAAGAAACTTTTTACTATATTCTTCTTTTTTTTATTAGCTTCATGTAGTTTTCTTAACCCGCAATCATCTAATGAGTTTACTGTTTCAAAAAAATCACCCTTGATTATGCCTCCAGATATGAATATGACGCCTCCAGATAGTAAAGAATTAAGAAAAAAAAATTTCAATAAGGATAATAGGGCTTATAATGATGATAATGCTAGTCTTGAAGATATTTTGACTGGTGATACTGGCATTAAAAAAAACACCAATACTAAAAGTATAAAAAAAACTAATGTTAGTAGAAAAAATCTTATAAATAGAATATTAAGAGCTCAAGCATCTAAGATACTTGAATAATATATGTTTTTTGAAATAAAAAATTGGCATAATAAAGTTAGTTCAAAAGAATTCCAGAATAATAAAAAACAAATTCTAAAGCTGTTTGATTTAAATAATAAAGAATTTCTCAAAGAGTTTAGTTTTTTAAACCAAGATATCAAATTATTAAAAAAAAAAATATCTGATACCTGTGAGGACTTTAAAGCTTTTAAAAAAATTTTACTAATTGGTACGGGGGGCTCTAGTTTAGGAAGTAAAACTATTTTAGAGGCAGCTTCTAACGATAAAATAGTTTTTATAGAAAATATTGATCCTAATTATGTATTTAAAAAAATTAAGAGTATTAAAGAAAAAAATATATTACTTATTATTATTAGTAAGTCGGGTGAAACAGCTGAAGTAATTACGTTATATCAATTGATAATAAAATATTTTTCCAATTTTTTTAATGTAAAAAAAAATATTATAATAATTACAGAAGAAAATAACTCTACGCTATATAAGTTAGGTAGAAAAAAAAATATTAAGTTTATTGAACATAACCCTAGAATTGGTGGAAGGTTTTCTTGTTTTAGTGAAACAGGTTTAATACCAGTACAATTAGCAGGTCTTAACAGCATATATATAACTTCTTTGTCAAATAAGACTTTTAAGGATTGTTTACATAATAATGCGTTCTTTTTGGCAGATAATATTTCAATTCTATATAATTTTATTAATAAAGGTAAATATATAGGGCATACTGTATTATCTTACCAGGACTCACTCAACTCTCTAAACATGTGGTATAGACAATTATGGGGAGAGTCTTTGGGTAAGAGTCAAAAGGGAGCACATATATTACCGGCCATTGGACCAATAGACCATCATAGCCAATTGCAAATGTGGTTAGATGGTCCTGATAATCTTTTTTATACTATTATTTTACCCAAAAAAAGAAAAAATGATTATGAACTGAAGGATAGTAAAAATTTCTTGCCAGCCCATTTAAATAAAAAAAAATTAGGAGAGATTTTAAATACTATGGCCCTAGCTACATATAAAGAACTAGTAAAAGCAGGAAAGCCAGTAAGGATGGTTTATTTAGATGATGATGGCTTATATCCAGCTATTAAATTAATGTCTTATTTAATGCTAGAAGTAGCATTATTAGGAAAATATTTAGGAGTAAATCCTTTTGACCAACCTGCGGTAGAAAGAGTAAAATTATTAACAAAAAAACTATTAATTAAAAATGCATAAGATTAGAGTACTTCCTACTCATATAATAGATAGCATAGCTGCAGGAGAAGTTATAGAAAGACCTTATTCAATAGTAAAAGAGTTACTAGAAAATTCTATTGATGCGAAGGCAGAGAATATAGAAATTCATGTTGAAAACAATGATGAAATAAAAATTATAATTTCTGACGATGGAAAAGGTATACATGAAAAAGACTTGGAATTATGTGTAAAAAGACATGCTACTTCAAAAATATTAGATAATGATTTATTAAGAATAAGAACGCTAGGCTTTAGGGGAGAAGCGCTTTATGCTATAGCTTCGGTATCTAAAATAGAAATCATAAGTAAAACAATAGATATGGATAATGCAGTTAAAATGGTTGTAGAAGAGAATAAGGTATTAAGCTTTAAACCAGCGAAGGGTAAAAATGGCACTCATATAGAAGTAAAAAATTTATTCAAAAATTTTCCAGTAAGAAAAAAATTTCTTTCTAATTCAAAAGCAGAAAATTACTATATAAGAGAAGTTATTAAAAGTATTGCAATTTCAAATCCTGAAATAAGTTTTAATTATTTTGAAGAAACAAAACCAAAATTAGTTTTATTAAATAGAGAAAAAGAAAATAACTTTCAAAATAGAATAATAGAGATACTAGGAAAAGACTTTCATGAAAGTTCACTTTTTCTGGAAGAAAAAAAAGGAATGTTTTCAATAAAAGGTTTTATCAGCATTCCAACTTATAATAAATCTAGTTGGAAAGATAGTGTTATAATAGTTAATAATAGGATAATCAAGGATAGAAAAATTTTAGGTTTAATTAAGGCTGCATACTCAGGCTTATTAGCGGGTAATAGATTTCCTGTAGTTGTACTAAATCTATCATTTCCTCATGAGGAAGTAGATGTTAATGTTCATCCTAGAAAAACTGAGGTTGGATTTCTTGATAGAAAAAAATTTAATGGGATATTAATAAAAGTTTTAAGAAATAGACTAGAAAGTGCTGGTTTAATAAACTCAGGTATCTATGAAAAAAAACTTTTCAATCAATTTTCTCATGAAGAAAAAAAGAATTTTTATACAGAACCAATATCTTTTTCTCAAAACACTAAAGCTTATTTAAAAACTGAACCTGAACTTCAAATGGAAAAAAGTGATGAAAAAACTGTTGATTATGATTTTTATAGATTAGGTTTTGCAATAGCACAAATTAATAAAATGTTTATCATAGCACAAGCACAAAATAAGATAATTTTAATAGATCAACATGCAGCACATGAAAGAATAGTTTTAGAAAGTCTAAAATTATCATACTTAAAAAATAAGATTGAGAGACAAGTCCTTTTAATGCCAGAAATCCTTGAAGTAGATGGAAATATAAGGTTATTTTTAGATAATAAAGAGAAAATATATGAGATAGGAATAATATTTGAGGAATATGGTGATAATTCTATTTTAGTAAGGGAAATACCTGGTATTCTTGGAAAAATAAGTATAAA